>Ga0164292_10003255_pt1 | contig 13305 bp, 13 predicted proteins | sample GEODES117metaG_FD_111486 | JGI IMG/M metagenome (GOLD analysis project Ga0164292, IMG submission 111486) | Eutrophic lake water microbial communities from Lake Mendota, Wisconsin, USA - GEODES117 metaG | ecosystem: Environmental > Aquatic > Freshwater > Lake | place: USA: Lake Mendota... | reverse complement strand
GTGACGCGGTCCAGCATGCCGTGATCCAGCAGGTATTCTGCGCGCTGGAACCCCTCGGGCAGCTTTTCGCGGATGGTCTGTTCGATAACGCGCGGGCCGGCAAAGCAGATCAGGGCGTTCGGCTCGGCAATCTGCACATCGCCCAGCATGGCGTAAGATGCGGTGACGCCGCCCGTTGTGGGATGGGTCAGCACCACGATGTACGGCAGGTTTGCCTCTTTCAGCATCTGCACCGCAACGGTTGTGCGCGGCATCTGCATCAGCGACAGGATGCCTTCCTGCATCCGCGCGCCACCGGCTGCGGAAAACAGCACCAGCGGCCGCTTCAGCTTCACCGCCCGCTCTGCCGCAGCGATGATTGCGTTGCCCACGTACATGCCCATGCTGCCGGCCATGAAGGCAAAGTCCTGCGCTGCGGCGACGATGGGCGTGCGGCCGATTTCGCCTTGGGCCACCAGCATCGCCTCTTTCTCGGACGTCGTCTTCTGGGCCGCCTTCAGGCGGTCTGGGTATTTCTTCTGGTCGCGGAACTGCAAGGGATCGACCAGCGGTTCGGGCACCTTCACCTCGGTAAAGATTCCGCCATCAAACAGGGCTGCGAAGCGTGCACGGGGGCTGATGGCCATGTGGTGATCGCAGTTGGTGCAGACATAGAGATTGTCCGACAGCTCTCGATGGAACAGCATGGTCCCGCATTCGTGACATTTCGTCCACAGGTTCTCGGGGACTTCGCGGCGCGAGAACAGCGAGTTGATCTTGGGGCGGACGTAGTTCGAGATCCAGTTCATCGCGGGGATGCCCTTTGGTCACGGCGGTTGCTGTCCGAGATATGCCTGGGGGGCGGTAAATGCAATTCGGAAGGTTGGACATTCCGGAAAACGGCCCGCCGCGCCCCCCGCATCTGGGGCGTGCCGAACCTCTGGCAGCCATGACCCGGGACGGCGGCGGCGCGGGCCTTTGAGCTACTCCCCGGTCTTTGGACAGTTTTCCGGTTGAGTTAAGCTACTGCCTGCACCTGCTGATCGGTTTCTATTGCATTGAAGCAGACCACAGCGGGTGGTTGCCCGCCATGGGCGGCCTGGGGCCGCAGGTGGTTGTAGAATGTGATCCAAGCGGCCGACACCTGCCCTTGCCTGTGATCCGGTTTCCCAAGCGTGCAGGTAGACGCATTCGTATTTCAGAGACCGTCAGAGGCGCTCTATGAACCGAAGGTCCGCGAAGCGAATATGTTGTCGAGGTAGCGGGCTTTGCCGTCCATTTAGATCTTTGCCGTCCATTTAGATCTTGGTCCTGGCCCGCTTCAGGCGATCGGTCCAGTTGAAGGATGTGAACTGCGATCCTTGATCGGTGCTCATGATCTCAGGTGGCCCAAAATTGTGGATGGCCTCATTCAGCGCCCCGAGGCAGAAGTCTGCCTCCAGCGTGTTCGAGATGCGCCACGCCAGAACCTTGCGGGTGAACCAGTCCATGATGACTACCAGATAGAGGAACCCTTTGCGCATCGGCAAATAGGTGATGTCGGCGCACCAGACCTGATTGGGCCGGTCGATCCGCATTCCGCCCAGCAGATAGGGGTAGGTCTTGTGCCCCTTGGCGGGCTTGCTGGTGTTGGGTTTTTGGTAGATCGGCACGGAGGAGGATCAGAAAACAGTCTGGGAGCCTGTTTTCCCGACGACGGCGCATAAGGCGCATCAACCGCCGGATGCGCTTTTCGTTCACGGCATGGCCGTCTTCGGGCTTACGCGGCCCCACTGGGGCCACGGTCCCTCAGACTTCTGCAGGTGCCAGGTCATCTGTGAGAACGCTGTAAAATGGCGTCTCCAGGAACTGCTTGTCGATCAACAGCATCAGGTCAAGGTTCATCGCGGTCTCGCCCTGCGGCGCGTAGTAAAACGACGACCGCGAGATCGAGAGCAGGCGGCACTGCGCCCCGACCGCCAGCTTGGGGTGGGTCCATTCGATCATCGCCTGTTCGGGATCGGCCTTGGACCAGTGGCGGCTCGATCCCTCACCACTTCCCGGTCCAGGGCTTTAGCTTTCGTGACAAAAAATCGTTGGCGACGGCGTTCGCCCACTCTCTCAGACCAATGGCGTTCACGGGCTCACCTCACGATCTTGGCATGCAGGTCCCGGACCGTATCCTCAGCAATCTCGGCGGTCGCCGCAGCCTGACCGCCACGCTCGAAAATGCCCGCGGCACCTTCCAGCAAGGCCTTCTTCCACTGATGGATCATCGTCGGATGAACCTCATAAGCTGTCGCCAGTTCCGAAACAGTGCGCTCGCCCTTCACGGCCTCCACCGCCACCCGCGCCTTGAACGCCGCGTCATGGTTCCTGCTTCGGTTTGGTTGTGGGTTTCGATGAAGCTGGCGATGGCGGTTTCGAGGTCACTTACGGATCGGAAGACGCCGTGTTTCAATCGCCTTCGGGTGAGCTTGGCAAAGATGAGGAGGATCAGAAAACGGTCCTGAGGACCGTTTTCCCGACGCAAGTCGACTGCGTTCAGCCAAGAGCTTGAGGTCGGTACGAAGTGGAAAGTCCACCGCTTGTGGCGGTCCAGCCAGGCACGGACGGCCTCATGCTTGTGGGCAGCATAGTTGTCGAGGATCACATGCACCGCCTTGTCCCTGGGAATGTCACGTTCGATCTGGTTCAGGAAAGCAATGAACTCCTGGTGGCGGTGGCGGGGCTTGTGCTGGCCCATGACCTCGCCGGTGAGAACATTGAGCGCGGCAAAGAGCGTCGTGGTGCCGTGGCGCTTATAGTCGTGGGTCATGGTGGGGCCGCGCCCCTTCTTCAGCGGCAGCCCAGGCTGGGTGCGGTCAAGGGCTTGAATTTGAGACTTTTCGTCGATGCTGAGCACCACCGCATGGGCGGGAGGTGCCACATAAAGCCCGACCACGTCGCGCAGCTTTTCGGCAAAGGCCCGGTCATTCGACAACTTGAACTGCCGCCAGCGGTGCGGGGCCAGGCCATGTGACTGCCAGATGTCGCGGATGGTCGAGGCTGCCAGCCCGACGACCCGTCCCATTGCCCGCAAGGTCCAGTGCGTGGCGTCCGGCGGTGGCTGGGCTTGTGTCAGGCGGATCACCTCCGCCACCTTCTCCGCCCCGGTCCTGGGGATGCCGGGCGGGCGCGTCTTCTCACGCAAGAGGCCCGCCACGCCCTCCGCCATGAACCGCCCCTGCCAGCGCCAGACGCAGGTCTTGGCCTTGCCCGTCCGAGCCATGATAGCGCTCGTGCCGACCCCGTCGGCGGACAGCAGCACAATCCGCGCCCGCCAGACGTGCTTCTGCGGCGAAGAGGGGGCCGAAATGATCGCCTCAAGCTGATCGCGATCCGTCGGTGTCACGGTGAATTGAATTCCTGTGCGCATGCCCCTCAATCGCACAGACAGAAAATCAAAGGAATCCACTTTCGGATTCCTTTGTTACGATCAACCCACTAGTGCGAGCGGAACGCGCCGACGCGCACGGCCCGTTGCGGTCGTTGATCCCAGTGTCAGCCAACGTCCTGTTGCTGAAACTCGCGCTTCACCGGTTGACCTGAAATCAGGCGCAAGCCGTCAGTGCGGTGTTCGGCTGACAGTTTGGTAAAACTTGCCGCGCGCGCCTTTGGGAAAAGCGCCCGACTGCCCGGATCGTCGCCGATGACCAGTACATCAGCTCCGGCAGCAAGTCCGGCGTTGATCCCTGCCTGGGCGTCTTCAAAGACGAGGCATTGCTCGGCCGACGTCCCCAGAAGGGTCGCGGCCCGTCGGTAGCCGGACGGATCCGGCTTGCCATGACGGACGTCTTCCGCCGCCAGCAGGATTGCGGGCATCGGCAGGTCCGCAGCCTTGATGCGGCAGGTGGCAAGGCGGCGGGCTGCGGAGGTAACGATGGCCCAACGGTCTGGTGGCAGCGAATTCAGGAAGTCGCGTGCTCCGGGGATTTCGACAACGCCCTCGGTGTCCTGCAACTCGCGGCTCTCGACCCATTCGATCTCGCATGTCCGTTGATGCGGGTCGAGGTGCGGCAGGAAGTGGTCCATTGCGTCTGTGGCTCGGCGACCGTGCAGATAGTTGGAAACGCCTGATGGATCCAGCCGCCACCGCGCCGAATAAGCATTCCAGACCCGTTCGATGGCCGGTCTCGAGGTGAGGAGTGTGCCGTCCATGTCGAAATGGAACGCTTGATAGGGGCCGAGAAGCTTGCCCATGTCAGCCCTTGATCGCGGCGTGGTAGATGGAGAGTACGGCTTCGACGGACCGCAGAAGGACGGACTCGAAATCGGCTTTGGCCGCGCTTTGGGGCAGGTTGGGTAGGTATTGCCGCAAGACCGGGTCGGGGATCATGCGCCCGGCAAGACGGGTCCGAAGGGCGTCCACGGCCGCCGCTGCTGCAGGATCAGGCCAGTAATAGCGGATACGGTCGGAATAGCTGAAATGGCGCTGTACCCAGAGGCCGGTAGAGTCGCCGTGATAGTATTTGGCCCAATTGGCGGGGCTGGACTGCATGACCGCCTCCATCGCCTGCATCAGCCGGTTTTGCGGCGCGTGGCCGTCAAGAATATCTGCGATGGCATCCAGGCCGTAAAGTGCCTCGCGCAGGGCGAAGGTCAACCAAGGGCCCACCTTCAGGATCGCGAATCCGTCCGCGACCAGATGCCGGAGGCTGTCTTCAGTCTGGTAGTCGGTGGAGTGGGCTTCGAAGACGATGCCCGGCAAGTCGGCAAGGGCGGCGGAGAGATCGCGCGCCTTCTCGGGCATGTAATGAATGACGTCGTCATGACCGAACTCCACGCCGGGCTGCACGACCAGCCCAATCACGCGGGAGAATGCGTCGGACTGTCCCGCATTGGCGAAGGCGGCCTCGTGGATGCGATAAGTTGTCGCCAAGGCTTCGGGCCGGGTGATCTGGAGGTGGTCGAGCCCGTCCACGGCCCCACCGGGCACCGGAACTTCGGTGCCGATGATGTAGACCGGTGCGAGGCCGCCCTGTCGATGCGCCTCGGCTACGGCGGCCAAGCGCGCGGCGCGGTCTGCCGTTACCGTGTCGGCAAGGGCGACCGGCTCGCCCAGGCAGCCCATCGAGGTGTCGAGGTGCAGCTTGGTGAAGCCTGCGGCCGAGAAGGCCGCGATCATCGCTTCGGCTTTTGCCATCGCCTCGGCTGCGGGCAGGTCTTTCCACGGATTCGGGCCCAGATGGTCACCGCCGAAGATAATGAGGTTCGTCGGATATCCGACGCGGCCAGCAATCGAAAAGACGAACTCGCGGAAGCCTGCCGGGGTCATCCTGGTATAGCCGCCGTCCTGATTGACCTGGTTGCAGGTCGCCTCGATCAAGACGGGCTGGCTGGTCGCCATGCCATGCCGAAGAGTCGCCTCGATCACGACTGGATGGGCCGAGCAGACCGAGGTGACAGCGGTCTTGCGTCCGGCGTGAAAGGCGGGGGCGAGATCAAGCAAGGGATGTACCATCAGACGGGCCGTCCATGTAATGCCGCGAAGGCTTTGATCGCATCTAGGGTTTGTGCACCTTCCATTGGTCCGCGCTTGGTCACGGCCAATGCGCCTGCCGCGGCGGCAAGGGTCAGGGCGCGGTCGATGTCCTCGTCGCGCAACCAGAAAGCCGTGAAGGCACCGCCAAAGCAGTCGCCTGCCCCGGTGGGGTCAATTTCCTCTACTTTGAAGGATGCAACAAAGCGACTTCCGGATGCGTCGAAGTAGGCGACGCCCTTCGATCCCTGCTTGTGGACGATAGCCTTTATGCCGCGGGCCAGAAGCTCGGCCACGGCCGTAGCGTCGTCCTTTGCGGCGGTCAGAAGGGAAATCTCATCGCCGCTGGGAAGGAAAAGATCGGTGACGGAAAGAATGGCCTGCATCGCCTCGGCCATGCCAGGCGCGTCAAGGATTTCCTTGCGCAGGTTCGGATCGAAAGACACCGTGCCGCTTTTTGCCTTGATGGCGCGGGCGGCGTCGATGTTGAACGCGATGATCTCCGGGCTGGAGAGCGACGAGCCCATGACGTGCAGGTGGTCCGCCCCGCTGAGGAGGGCCGTGACAGCCTTGCTTCTGGGCAACGTCCCGCAGGCGCTGTGTCGGATGTTGAACACGAAGTCGCGCGAGCCATCGGCACGGTAGCGCACGAAGGCGCTGCCGGTCGGACGATCAGGCTCAATGCCGATTGCCGACACATCCACCCCATCAGCGGCGAGCCGTCGCACATTCAGGCGCCCAAAGTCGTCATTGCCGACCATCGAGATAATGCCGCAGGGTTGGCCGACACGAGCGACCTGGTCGATGAAGATGGCGGGTGCACCGGAAGGATAGGGCCCGGTCAGGGCAATGGGGCCGGGGAAGCCGTCGCCGACTGTTTCGGCCATGATTTCAACCAGAATCTCCCCGGCGACGACGATCTTCTTCACGGACAGTTCTTTCCTCTGCACGGGCTGAGCCGATCATGCCCGCCAGCCTGAATACGTAGGCTTGACCGGTGCCACTTGGCGCGCTTAGTGTCAACTGATAACTTTACGCGCGATAAGTTTTGGCCAAGTCCGGAATGTTTTGGGCGCATTGCGGGTTCAATCCGCAGCGCCTTAGTGCGGGAACGGCGGGAATTGCGAGGTCGGGGTGCAGGGATGGAAGACAACAAGATCCGAAACATGGAAGAGTTTTCGACTGTAAGCGGGATTTCCCGTCCCACAGTGTCGAAGTACTTCAACGATCCGAGCAGCGTCCGCCAGACGACCCGAGACAGGATCGAACAGGTGCTGCAGCAGTATGATTTTCGCCCCAACCTGTTCGCGATCAACCAGAATCGAAAGTCGACGAAGAACATCGGAATTGTGGTTCCTCATATCGTCGACCCGTTCTTTGCCGAGATCGTCCGCCTGATCGAGCAGCGCTGCATTGAGGCCGGCTATTGGGCCATCGTCCTGAGCTCGCACGGTGAGGCGGAACTGGAGGGTAATGCCTTGGATCTGCTCTGGTCGCTCAAGCTGGCAGGGGCGATCATCGCACCCCTTGGCAAGAAATCCGACCGCGCCCGGATCATGCAGTTTTCCAGTGAAGTGCCGACGGTTATCTTTGACAGCCCGTTGGATTCTGGCGAAGCATTTGTTGGAAACGATAATTTGCACAGTATTGGCCTGATCGTCGACTACCTTTGCCGTACCGGGGAGCCGCCGTGTTTCCTCGAAATGCCAGCAGTGAACGAAAACGCGTCTGAGCGGCGGATTGCCTATGTGGGGGCCATGGAGCGACAGGGTCTTACGCCGCAGGTGGTGCCCATGATGAACAATAGTTGGGGTTTCGAGCAGCTTGGCTATGAAGAGGGGCTTCGCCTGCTGTCAAGGCACAGCTTTCCCACCTCGACCGTCCTGTGCGCCAATGACCGAATCGCAATTGGCCTTTTGGCTGCAGCCTATGAGCGCGGACTCAGAATCGGCCGGGGTCCAGGCTCTGCGATGCGGATTGCAGGACATGACGACCATCCTCTGTCCCGCTTCACCTGCCCACCCCTGACCACCGTTGCGCAGGACCATGTTGCAATCGCCGAAAAGAGCGTAAATGCACTTTTTGACATGATCGAAGAGAGCGGGTCGCGGGAGCGCCCGCCTGTTAGGCTGGAAGGCAAGCTCATCATGAGGCTTTCGGCCTAGTGCGCCAAATCAAAAATTACCGCGCGTAAACATTTTGTTGACTCAGGTAGCAAACGTTGGATAGCCTCCCCAACACGTTCATTTGGGAACTTGAGGGAGGAAATCCGATGAAGCTGAAGAAACTCCTGCTGAGCGCGGGGACCATGGCCATGATGGCCGTGGCTGGTGTCGCGTGGGCTGAAGAGATCACCATCGCAACGGTTAACAATGCCGACATGATCGTGATGCAAGAGCTTGCTCCGAAATGGGAAGAAGCGACGGGCAACAAAATCAACTGGGTTGTGCTGGAAGAGAACGTCCTTCGCCAGCGGACTACCCAGGATATCTCGACGAACGGCGGCTCGTTCGACATCATGTTCATCGGTGCCTACGAAACCCCGATCTGGGGCAAGAACGGCTGGCTGACGTCGCTGAACGACTTTGCCGACGATGCAGCCTACGACCTTAACGACATCTTTCCTCTTGTTCGCAGCAGCCTGTCCGCGGACGGAAACCTTTACGCCGTTCCGCTCTATTCGGAAACGTCGTTCACCTTCTATCGCACGGATCTGTTTGAAAAGGCGGGCATCGCCGTGCCAACCGAACAGATCACCTATGATCAGTTCGCCGAAATTGCCGCCAAACTTCATGATCCGGACAATGGCATCTATGGCACCTGCCAGCGCGGCAAGGCGGGCTGGGGCGAGAACATGGCCTTTGTCGGTACCATGGCCAACGCATTCGGCGCACGCTGGTTCGACGAGCAGTGGAATCCGCAACTGAACTCGCCCGAATGGAACGCCGCGATCACCTATTACGTCGACCTGATGACCAAGTATGGCCCTCCGGGCGCCACGGCGAACGGCCACAACGAAAACCGTGCGCTGTTCAAGGATGGCAAGTGCGCCACGTGGGTTGACGCAACCTCGGCAGCCAATGACATCAAGAATCCTGCCAATTCTAAAGTTGCCGACGTGACCGACTTCTTCCAGGCACCTAAGCAGGTGACTGACAAGGGGACGGGTTGGTTCTGGTCCTGGGCGCTGGCCATCCCGGCAAGCTCGCAGAAAGGTGACACGGCCAAGGCCTTCCTGAAGTGGGCGACCTCGAAGGAATACTTCCAAATGGTCGGTGAAACCAAGGGTTGGGTGGCTGTGCCAAGCGGCACGCGCGCCTCGATCCATGAGGATGCGCGGCTTCTGGAAGCGGCCCCCTTTGCCGCAACCATCAAGGACGCGATCTTCTCAGTGAACCCGGCTGATCCGACGCGTGACCCGGTTCCCTACACGGGCGTCCAGTTCGTGGCGATCCCCGAGTTCCAGGGCATCGGAAACTATGTCGGCCAGCAGGTCGCGGCGGCGCTTGCCGGTGACGTGACGGTTGAAGAGGCTCTGGCGGCCAGCCAGGACTTCGCAACCCGCGAAATGACCAAGGCCGGATACATCAAGTAACCCCCTTGCAAGGCGGGCCGGTCCTGTTGGGCCGGCCCGTTTCATTTGCTGGCTTCGTGCGATCTCAGAGTAGCTTTGCAGCGAGTGCCCGGTTCGGCCTTTCCTTCAGGGCTGCCCTCATTCGAACGAAAGAAAAAATGGCAACCAAAGCGTCCCGTACCGCGGCAAGGATGATGATCTCGCCCGCCGTGATCCTTTTGTTTGCCTGGATGATCGTGCCGCTTTCGCTGACGGTCTATTTCTCGTTCCTGCGATACAACCTGCTCAAGCCCGGGGATAAGCCCTTCGTCGGGTGGGAAAACTACTATTGGTTCCTGACCGACCCAAGCTTTACCGCAGCCATGATCAACACGCTTGTGCTGGTCGGGGGCGTTCTGGTGATCACGGTGATCGGAGGCATCCTGTTCGCTTTGCTTCTTGACCGTCCGATGTTCGGGCAGGGCATCATTCGCATCATGGTGATTGCGCCTTTCTTCGTGATGCCCACCGTTGCCGCACTGGTGTGGAAGAACATGTTCATGAATCCGGTCAACGGCATATTCGGGCGCATCGCGACGGGTTTGGGTTTTCCACCTGTCGACTTTTTTGGCCAGATGCCATTGGCGGCGATTACCATCATCGTCGCGTGGCAATGGCTGCCTTTTGCAACGCTCGTCCTGCTCACCGCCCTTCAGTCGCTTGACCAAGATCAACTCGAGGCATCCGAGATGGACGGGGCAAACTGGCTGAACCGCTTCCGCTATATCATGCTGCCGCATCTGGCGCGTGCGATTACAGTGGTGATCCTGATCCAGACCATTTTCCTGCTGTCGGTCTTTGCGGAAATCCTTGTCACCACGAACGGGGGCCCCGGTACGGCATCAACGACCCTTACCTATCTGGTCTATGTCTCGTCGCTTCTGCAATACGATGTCGGGATGGGCAGTGCAGGCGGCGTCATCGCCGTCATTCTCGCCAATATTGTTGCGATCTTCCTGATGCGGATGATCGGCAAGAACCTCGACGCATAGGCAGGGACCGGTCATGGCACGCGCAGTTTCGAACAGGACCAAGGTCATCAATACGGCCATCGCCGGAACATTGGGTTTTGTGATGTTCTTCCCGATCCTGTGGATCATCATCCTGTCCTTCAAGACCGAAGAAGATGCGATCCGGGCCCCGTTGGAAGTTCTGTTCAGCGCGGGCTGGACGACGGAGAACTTCGTCACGGTTCAGGAAAGATCCGACTATTTCAAGCATTTCTCCAATTCGGTCATCATTGCCCTCGGCTCTACATTGCTGGGTCTTGTCATTGCCATACCGGCGGCATGGTCCATGGCCTTTGTGCCTTCCAAGCACACCAAGAACGTTCTGATGTGGATGCTTTCGACGAAGATGATGCCCCCCGTAGGTGTGCTGGTGCCAATCTATCTGATCTTCCGCGACACTGGGATGTTGGACAGCCGCATCGGTCTGACCATTATTCTGATGCTGATCAACCTGCCGATCATCATCTGGATGCTTTACACATATTTCCGCGAAATCCCCGGAGAGATTCTGGAAGCCGCGCGGATGGACGGGGCGTCTCTGAAGAAGGAAATCCTTTATGTGCTGGCGCCGATGGCGGTGCCGGGGATCGCCTCGACAATCCTTCTGAACATCATCCTTGCCTGGAACGAAGCCTTCTGGACGCTGAACCTGACAGCCGCAAAAGCAGCACCACTGACCGCCTTCATCGCCAGCTATTCCAGCCCCGAGGGCTTGTTCTTCGCGAAACTTTCGGCGGCGTCCATCATGGCCATCGCGCCGATCCTGATCATGGGCTGGTTCAGCCAGAAACAACTCGTCCGCGGCCTGACCTTCGGCGCGGTGAAGTGAGGATAGAATGGGACAGATCACACTGAAGCAGGTCCGCAAGTCGTTTGGTGATGTGCACGTCATCCCGGGCGTCGATCTGGACATCAACGACGGCGAATTCGTGGTCTTTGTAGGGCCGTCGGGCTGCGGGAAATCCACCCTCCTGCGACTGATCGCCGGGTTGGAGGACACAACGTCGGGCATCATCGCCATTGACGGCAAGGATGCGACTGCTCTTCCTCCCGCAAAGCGCGGCCTTGCGATGGTGTTCCAGTCCTATGCGCTTTATCCGCACATGACTGTGCGCAAGAATATCGCCTTCCCGCTGAAGATGGCGGGCATGACGCCGGCCGAACAGGAAAAACGCGTCGAACGCGCGGCATCGGTCCTGGACCTGACCAGCTACCTCGACCGCCGCCCCGGCCAGCTTTCCGGCGGCCAGCGCCAGCGTGTCGCCATCGGTCGCGCCATCGTACGTGAACCCGCAGCCTTTCTCTTCGACGAACCGTTGTCGAACCTCGATGCCGCGCTGCGGGTGGGAATGCGCCAGGAGATCGCCGAGCTGCACCAGAGCCTGAAGACCACGATGGTCTACGTCACGCACGATCAGGTCGAGGCCATGACCATGGCCGACAAGATCGTCGTGCTGAATGCCGGTCGCATCGAACAGGTGGGCAGCCCGCTGGAGCTTTACCGGTCACCCGTGAACCTCTTTGTTGCAGGTTTCATCGGTTCTCCGCGCATGAACTTCATAGACGGGGCAGAGGCCGCCAAACACGGGGCCGCCACCATCGGCATCCGGCCCGAACACGTCAACATCATTGCGGCGGGGCCGTGGACAGGAACCGTTGGTCTGGCCGAACACCTCGGCTCCGACACGTTCCTCAAGGTGACGGTCGACGGTATCGGTATCCTCAATGTCCGCGCCAATGGCGAGGTCGGGCACCATCACGGCGACCGCGTCGCGCTGGCTCCGCAGGCTGACAAGATCCATCGCTTCAATAGAGACGGAAGGTCCATCACATGAGACTGCAAGGCAAGACCGCCCTGATCACCGGTGCCGCGCGCGGGATCGGGCTTGAATTCGCACGCGCCTACATTGCCGAAGGCGCGACCGTGGCGCTGGCCGACATCAACGCCGAAGCCGTGCAGAAGGCAGCCGCCAGCCTTGGCCCGAAGGCCATTGCCTTGCATATGGACGTGACCCGACAGGAAAGCATCGACGCAGGTTTTACCGATGTCGTGGCGCGCCTTGGCAAGCTGGACATCCTGATCAACAACGCGGCACTCTTCACTGCGGCACCGATTGTGGAGATCACCCGAGCGGATTACGACCGCATCTTCGCGGTGAACACGGCGGGAACCTTCTTCTGCCTGCAGGCGGCGGCACGGCAGATGATCGCCCAGGGCAGCGGCGGCAAAATCATCAACATGGCCAGCCAGGCCGGACGTCGCGGCGAAAGGCTGGTGGCCGTCTATTGCGCCACCAAGGCCGCTGTCATCAGCCTGACCCAATCCGCCGGCCTGGATCTGATCAAGCACGGCATCAACGTGAACGCCATCGCCCCCGGCGTGGTCGACGGCGAGCATTGGGAGGTCGTGGACGCGCACTTCGCCAAGTACGAAGGGCGCAAGCTTGGCGAGAAGAAGAAGCTCGTGTTTGAAAGCGTGCCCATCGGGCGGGGTGCGACGGCTGCCGATCTGACCGGCATGGCGATCTTCCTGGCCACACCCGAGGCTGACTACATCGTCGCCCAAACCTTTGGCGTCGATGGTGGCAACTGGCTTGCCTGATGGCCCCCCTTCCTGCAACGGAGCTTGAGATGGTCCAATCCGCGACCCCGCCTGCCTATGACCGGGCGCGCCTGAAACCGGGTATCGTGCATATCGGTCTGGGGAATTTTCACCGCGCGCACATGGCCGTCTATCTGGACGATCTGTTCGCGCTGGGGCGGGATCTGGATTGGGCGATCATCGGGGCCGGGGTTCGCCCAGCCGATGCCAGAATGCGCGAGGCGCTGAAAGCGCAGGATTGCCTGTCCACCGTCATCGAGCTTGATCCCAAGGGGAAGACAGCCCGCCGGATCGGGTCGATGATCGATTTCCTGCCGATCGAGGCAGACAATGCAGCCCTCATCGCCGCCATGTCCCGGCCAGAAATCCGCATCGTTTCGCTTACAGTGACCGAGGGCGGGTATTACGTCGATCCGGCGACCGGCACGTTCGATCCCGGCCACCCCGACATCGCGGCGGATGCTGCGTCCCCGTGCCTGCCCGCCACGGCCTTCGGGGCGATCCTTGCGGCGCTGAAAGCCCGCCGCGCGGCCGGTGTCCGTCCGTTCACCGTGATGTCCTGCGACAACCTTCCCGGCAACGGCCAGGTGACCGAGGCCGC
>Ga0164292_10003254_pt1 | contig 13305 bp, 13 predicted proteins | sample GEODES117metaG_FD_111486 | JGI IMG/M metagenome (GOLD analysis project Ga0164292, IMG submission 111486) | Eutrophic lake water microbial communities from Lake Mendota, Wisconsin, USA - GEODES117 metaG | ecosystem: Environmental > Aquatic > Freshwater > Lake | place: USA: Lake Mendota... | reverse complement strand
TTGATGATGGCCCAGTTAATGGGTGCGGCCCCTCTGTAATCGGGGAGAAGGGAAGCATGAAGGTTGATGGTCCCCATGCGTGGCATATTCCAGACCAGTTCCGGCAGCATTCGAAATGCCACTACCAGTTGGAGGTCTGCTTTAAGTTCACGGAGTTCTGCCAGGAATTCAGGGTTCTTTAATTTCTCAGGCTGTAGTAAATGAAGGCCTTTCGATAGCGCATACTCCTTGACGGCACTTTGAGTAAGCTTCATACCACGGCCCGCAGGTCTGTCCGGCGCCGTGATCACACCTGCGATGTTGCATCCAGCGTCAACCAGGGCTTCAAGACTTGATTTTGCAAATTCGGGGGTACCCAGAAATACAATTCGTAGTGAACGAAAATCCATATTCATTTTTAATCTGCGTACATCAGGTATTTTTTCCTGATGTTTTTAAACGTGGCGAGGTCGGGTTCCCAGGATTTTCTGATCTCGGCCTCAGACTTGCCCGCGATCAGTTGTTCCATCAACTCGCTGTTGCCGGCAAGTTTGTTGAAGAAATGATCTTCTTTTTTGCCCGACTTAGCCAGTAGGAAGAATTTTTCTTTTTCCGGGAAAAGTTTGTAAGCCTCTAATAAATAACTAAGCTGAATTTCTCCGTTGACCTTCTTCAGGATATCACTGTTGGCTCCCCTTAGGTTCCAGCCATAACATACCTGGTTTTTCAGCTTGGGCTCTTTGGAACCTGGCGTGGATACAGGGGTAAAGGCATACAGATGCTTAGGCAGCGAGGGGTGGCCAAAGATCTGAAATGGAGCAGTGGTGCCCCGGCCTTCACTTAGTGCTGTTCCTTCAAAATAACAGGTGCTGGAATACCAGTAAATGGAACCCATATCGGGTAAATTAGGTGAGGGTTTAACCGGGAGCTCGTATTTCGACTGATGGGTATAATTCAGGCATTTGATGACCTGGAAGTGGAAGGGCGTGTCAGCACTGTTCGAAGCTTTTCTGTAATATTCATACTTTTCATTAGCCTTTGGGGAAAGCCATTTTTCTCCTGCCATCATCATGGCATATTCGCCTATGGTCATGCCGTAAACCACGGGAATGGGTTGCATACCAACGAAAGAACGGTAAGGGGCTTTCAAAACGGGGCCATCTACATAAAAGCCATTTGGGTTCGGACGGTCAAGGATCATCAATGGTTTGCCGTTGATCAGCGCGGCCTCCATAAACTCTTCAAGGGAGGATATATAGGTGTAGAAACGCACACCTACGTCTTGTATGTCGAACAACAATACATCAACATTCTTCAGATCATCGCTGCTGGGTTTTCGTTTTGAACCATATAGGGATATTACGGGGAGGCCTGTTTTATCGTCCGTGTAATTACCTATTTTTTCTCCCGCATCCGCGTTGCCCCTGAAACCATGTTCCGGTCCAAAGATCACCGTGATATTCACGCCCAGTTTTCTGAGCGTATCCACTACATGGGAGTTGCCAACCATGGACGTATGATTGGCGAAAATACCTACGCGTTTATTCTTTAGCAGGGGTACGTAGGTTGTTACCCGACTGGCCCCGGGCGTGATTTCCAATGTGCCGGCTGCAGAATTTTGCTGAGCCCCGCACTCCGTGAGGAAGCCTGTCAGGAGCAACAAAAACAAATATGATGATGTGATTAAATATTTGCCCATACGTCAAATATCAGTAAAAAAGGGCATCCAAAAGACGAAGATTTATTACCTTGTCGGCCTAATTCTTCCTCTATCTTTTCTTGGGTGACAAGGTCGCGGGATCAGGTCTGGTGGAACAAATTTTAAACTTAATTATCATGCAAGCTAAAGAAGGTGATGTAGTACGTGTTCACTACACAGGAAGATTAACAGATGGTACCTTATTTGATTCTTCCGAGGGAAGAGAACCCCTTGAGTTCACGATCGGCGCAGGTCAGATGATCAAGGGATTTGACAGTGGTGTTTTGGGTATGGCAGTAGGCGATAAGAAAACTTTGGAGATTACGCCCCATGATGCTTATGGTGAGCGGGATGAAGAAGCCGTCATTGAATTCCCGTTGTCAAATATTCCGGATGACATGAAGTTGGAAACAGGAATGCAACTTACCCTGCGCAACCAGTTTGGTCAGCCGATCCCCGTGGTTGTTCTTGAAGTAAAGGAGGAAATCGTAGTGATGGATGCCAACCACTCGCTCGCCGGTAAAGACCTGGTATTTGATATTGAACTTGTTGAAATCATTGTAGTATAAGGCTCATAAAGCGACATTGAAAGTCCGGATCCCGATCACGAACAGGATGGTAAAACCTACCCGTGATCAGGATCCGGATTTTTTATTTACGAGTCAGGTACCATCCTAATCAGGCTCCAGCGGCACCCCACGACACAATTGAATCCGTGAAACCCTGCCATATACCCGGGGATGCTTTTTCATGTTGTGATGTTTGGTTGTTGACATAGGATAGAAAGAATTTAGCACAGTACAAATCGGCCCTTAATTAATGTTAATTTGCTAAAAAAAGACATGTTCAGCGGTTATTCATTTACTGTTGAAGAGAGGTTCATCAGGTATGCCATGATCGATACGCAGTCTGATCCCCATTCTTCCAGTTTCCCCAGTACCGAAAAGCAAAAAGACCTGAGCAAACTGCTGGTGTCGGAGCTCAAAGAAATGGGTATTCCTGATGCAGCTATGGATGATAACGGGTATGTATATGCGACCATATTGTCCAACGTGGACCATGATGTACCAGTCATATGTTTTTGCGCTCACGTGGATACTTCTTCGGATAGCAGCGGAACGGGCGTAAAGCCTATCGTTCAAAGGAATTACCAGGGATTACCCATTGTGCTGCCGGATGATACAACACAGTTGATCAGGCTGGAAGATCATCCATATCTGTCAGAGAAAATCGGCGAAGATATCATCACCGCTTCCGGCACCACCCTGCTGGGTGCTGATGATAAGGCAGGCGTAGCTGTGATCATGGACATGGCTCAATTCCTGGTCACACACCCCGGGGTAAAGCATGGTAAGATCAGGCTGCTATTTACACCGGATGAGGAGATCGGGAGGGGTGTGGACAAGCTTGACATGAATGTGTTGGGGGCTGACTATGGGTATACGCTGGACGGCAGCGAAAGGGGGTCTTTGGAAGATGAAACGTTTTCTGCGGATAGCGCGACCGTGAGTTTTTACGGGATCAGCGCGCACCCAGGTTATGCGAAAGACAAGCTCGTGAATGCGGTGAAGGTGGCTGCCGCTTTTGTGGATGCACTTCCAAAAGGCGCATTTTCACCTGAAACAACCTCGGGCACCGAGGGGTTTGTACATCCAGTGCATATGGAAGGCACAGCGGAGAAGGCAACGGTTGATTTCATTATACGTGACTTTGATACGGCAAAGCTTTCAGCACATGCTGAATTCCTCAGGAACCTGGCTGATGAAACTATCGGTGACTTTCCCGGTGCCCGTTTCGATATCCATATCCGGGAGCAGTACAGAAATATGAAGGAGGTGCTCGATCTGCATCCCCATGTAGTGTCGTTTGCCGAGAAGGCGATCAGGAGGGCCGGGATGGAGGTTCGTAAGGTACCAGTTCGCGGGGGGACAGACGGCTCAAGGTTGTCATTCATGGGCTTACCCTGTCCTAATATCTTCACTGGTGAAATGGCTTTTCATTCTAAACAAGAATACGTGAGTGTGCAAGACATGCAGAAAGCGGTTGAAACAATCGTACATCTCGCAGGTGTATGGGCGGAGAAGTCTGTTTCCTGATCGGCTTTACTAATTAGCGATCATGGACATGTTCTCAGCGGGTGATTTCCAGACCCTCATGTACCAGTAGATAGGGAAGGCAAGGATGCTACACGTGATGAAAAAAAACATCCAGAGGATTTTCTCGTTGTTGTCCGTTTTGCTGTTGATCACATGAATGGTGTAAAATACCAAGAGGCCAAAGGAGATGATCCCCATCGCCAATACAAGCAGCAATGCGGGGCCAATGTCGGCCAGCAGTGAAAATGTCATCTTGCTTCAACAGGACATCCCACACGATCATCGCAAAAAAAGGCCGTATAGGCGAACATGAGTGCGATGGGCGAAAAAGTGAAAATTCCGAGCCATAATCTTCTTTCTCATTCCATACAATATGGTTTCTAACAACTTAAATAAAATTAATCAAATGAAGGGCCTTGAACTATTTGGATTTGTTTAACTTCTGCCAGTTGAATTCTTTTTACATTTGCTCAAACTTGAAATACATGCCCGGTTGGTTATTGCAAGCTCCATCATTGGTTTCTGACACCCTTTCCCAACAAGTACCTGCTGTTTCCGCCACACCAAAGGAAATGCATCTTTGGGAGATTCTCGTTGCAGGGGGACCTATCATGATACCCCTGGCATTACTACTAGTGGCTGCCATTTTCTTTTTTATCGAACGCTATATAGCCATTAAAAGGGCAGCGCAGATCGACGAAAACTTTATGGGGATTATCCGTGACCATATTGTGAACGGGAATATCGCTGCCGCAAGATCGCAGGCCAAGAATACCAACAACCCTATCGCGAGGATGATCCACAAGGGTATTCAGCGGATAGGCAAGCCGATCGATGCCATCGAAAGAAGCATGGAATCAGTTGCCCAGCTGGAGATGTATGATTTGGAGAGAAACCTAAACATTCTTTCGGTGATCGCCAGGGCTGCACCTATTTTTGGATTCATCGGTACACTGGCGGGATTGATGCAGTTATTTTTCAACATCAATTCAACAGGGGAATTCGTTTTGAACACCATCGCGGGTGGGTTGTATGTAAAGATCGTAACTTCTCTGACCGGATTATTGATAGGACTCGTTGCTTACCTCGGCTATAGTTTCCTCTATACCCAGATCGATAAGGCAGCAAACAGGATGGAAGTGGCTGCGGCGGATTTTTTAGACACCTTACAGGAACCAACCCATTAATACATGCGGGTAAGAAAAAGACACAGGGGCGAAGCCGAAGTTTTTACGGATGCGTTGAACGATATCCTGTTCATCCTGCTGATGTTTTTTCTTATCGTCTCCACCCTCGCCAATCCTAATGTGATCAAACTCTCCCAGCCGAAATCAAAAAGTGATACCAAGGCTAAACAAAATGTGGTGGTGTCGATCGACGGGAATAAGAACTATTATGTAGGTACAAGCAAAGTAAGCATAGATTCTCTGCGTGCTGCGCTGCTGCCGGCTATACAGAAAGAGAAAACAGAGATCCCGACCGTGGTGATCAATGCAGATAAAAATGTGCCTATTGACAATGTTGTTGCCGTGATGCGTGTTGCCCGCGAACTGGGTGCCAGAACCGTATTGTCCGTTGAAAAGGATTAGGCCCTTTCCGTTTTGTCCTCAGAACATAATCTTGACCATTCGTTCTTTTCCTGAAAGATCCTTCCTGATCTCCGCATGCGTACCACCTAAATCCGCCACTTGTTGAGCCAGGTTATAATGGGTTTCAAAAAATATCATTCCACCGGGTTTAAGTTTTTGCCTGGCAAAGGTGATAATCGATCTGTAAAATCTCAAGGGATCTTCGTCGCTCACAAACAGGGCAAGGTGGGGCTCGTGGTCTACCACATTCTTTTCCATTTTGTCTTTATTGCTCATGGGAATGTAGGGTGGGTTACTGACAATGATATCCATATCGGGCAGTAGGGGCCATACACGTTCGTCGAGGAAATCGGCCTGATGAAAGCTGATCTCTGCCTGATGAATGCGCGCATTTTCCCGCGCAATTGTCAGGGCATCTTCGCTCAGGTCAACGGCAAGTAGAGTTGCATTTGGAATTAATTTTTTTAGCATAACGGGTATGCATCCCGATCCGGTACCCACATCAAGGATCCGGGGGTTCATATTCGCCACCGAAGTATTTACCCAGGCCACCAACTCTTCGGTTTCTGGTCTGGGTATCAGTACATCTTCATTTACCTTGAACCTTTCTCCCATGAACCAGGCATAGCCGGTAATATATTGCACAGGTGTGGCTGACATCAGCCGGGCTTTATAATCCCCATATTTTTCTTCCTGATCCTTCGTAAATGAGCCTTCATGTATCATTCTGTCCATTCTAGACAAGCCCGTGATATCTTCCAGCGCCCATTCAGCGATGTTTGCGGCTTCGCGCAGATCATATATTTCTGTGAGCTTATTTTTCAATTGATGGTGTGCCTCCCGGAATGTCATACTGCAAACATAAATTAAAGTAGTTTTGTCGGGATGCCCGATCATTCACAATACATGTTAAGGTGTGTTCAGCTGGCGAGGCAGGGCTCGGGCTATGTGGCCCCGAACCCCATGGTTGGCTCTGTGCTTGTGCATGAAAACAGGATCATTGGCGAGGGGTGGCATGAATTGTACGGCGAAGCCCATGCGGAAATCAACTGCCTGGCATCCGTACGCGATGAGGACCGGGAGCTGATACCTATGTCAACGTTGTATGTATCCCTTGAGCCCTGTGCTCATTTCGGCAAAACCCCGCCATGTGCCGATCGAATTATTGCTGAAAAAATTCCCTCTGTAGTGATAGGTGCTCCGGATCCCTTTCCGGAAGTGAATGGAAGGGGGATAGAAAAATTGTTGGCGGCAGGCATAGAAGTGATCGCTGGCATAGAGCAAGATGCGTGCATTACGCTTAACAAACGCTTTTTCACCTATACCCAGAAACACCGGCCCTACATCATTCTCAAATGGGCGCAGTCGGCCAACAGGAAAATGGCTGGTCGTGGGGATGAGAGGTTGATGATCACGAACGATTACAGCAACCGGCTTGTTCATAAATGGAGGAGCGAGGAAGCTGCCATTCTGGTGGGGACCAATACCGCCATGATAGATGACCCGGCATTGACCACCAGGCTTTGGTCTGGCCGCCATCCGGTAAGGGCAGTAGTAGATATGGACCTCAGATTGCCGCCAGGGCTGAAGCTTTTTAACCGGAAATACCCCACCATTGTTTTCAATACCATCATGCACCAGGAACAGGATAATCTGTTGATGTATGAAGTGAAGAGGGAGTTCGGGCTCGTGGTTCAAATGATCCATGCGTTCCATCAACTGAAGATCCAAAGTGTGATCGTGGAGGGTGGTTCCCTGTTACTCCAGTCGTTTATCGATGCGGGAGCCTGGGATGAGATCAGGGTGATCACGAACCGCGACCTGCATGTGGCAGAAGGATTGTGGGCACCGGAATTGCCGGAGATAGGAGGCAGGGAAGAATTTGAATTGGGTAACGATACCATTTCTATATATTATCCTGAATGATATATTTAGTATTGACCATTGTGCTGACTTCCTGCCTGACTTTAGGCTTCGATGTGATCGGAAAGTTGAAGATCCCGACATTGCAAACCATCGTATTCAATTATATCACCTGTGTATTGGTGGGTTCGCTGGTCAACGGGGGATTTCCGATCAACCCTATCGTGAGCCGGGAGCCATGGGTAGGCTGGAGTTTGCTGATGGGAGGGATTTTCATTGTTCTGTTCAACATCATCGCGTTCACCACCCAGCACCTGGGCGTAGCCGTTGCTTCTGTAGCCAATAAACTGTCTTTAGTGATCCCTTTTCTTTTTGCCGTTTTCTTCTATGGTGAAACTGCCACTCCTTTGAAGATCGCCGGCATCGGACTGGCGATAACGGCTGTGATCTTCACCTGCTGGCCCCATAAAGAGATCAGGGGTTCTTCCCTCAAACCTGAACATGGGTTTATCTTATTGGTACCGGTGATTTTATTTATCGGCAGTGGCCTGCTGGACACATTGATCAGTTATGTGGAAAGGTCATTTTTAAGTGATACCAATAAAGACGGGTATTTTATTACGGCATTTGGCGCTGCTGGCATCATTGGATTGACGGTTCTTCTATTCAGGATCCTGACTGGCAAAGAGAAATTCGATCCCAGGGCCGTCATTGCCGGAGTTTGCATTGGTCTGCCCAATTATTTTTCCATCTGGACATTGGTGAAGGCCTTGTCAGAATCCAAGGGGAATAGCTCGGCCATATTTCCGATCATCAACATAGGAATCGTTCTGTTCAGCACACTGGTTGCTTATTTTTTGTTTCGGGAAAAACTGAGCAAGCTGAACTGGGCTGGCATATTTTTTTCGGTGATTGCGATCACTTTAATGGCCTGGGGTTAATGGCAAATTTTACATTTCTAACCATTGAGAAAGAAGGGCTGTCTGATTACCGCGACAGGGGAAGTAAGTTTTTCGGTTATGCGTATCCGGTACTATCATCAGAAGATGCGAGGCATAAGTTACGGCAATTAAAGAAACTGCATCCTAAGGCATCCCATTTCTGTTTTGCGTGGCGATTTGGCGCAGGTGGTGAAACGGTGAGGGTGAGTGACGACGGTGAGCCTTCGGGTTCGGCGGGAAAGCCTATTGAGGGCCAGATCCAAAGTCGGAATTTGACCAATGTATTGGTAGTGGTGGTCAGGTATTTTGGTGGTAGCCTGTTGGGTGTGCCTGGATTGATCCAGGCCTACAGAACGGCTGCCTCAGAAGCTTTGCAGCAATCAGGAATAGTGGAGAAGAAAGTGGAGTATGAATTAAGCATTGAATTTGACTACACCAAGATGAATGATGTGATGATCTTGGTCAGGCAGGTGGATGGTAGCATTGGAAGCCAGGAAATGGGCTTATTTTGCAGGTATAGATTATTGATCCCCCTTGAGCACAAAGAGAGGGCGATCAAGCTGTTGGCCGATTTGCATGGAGTGACGATACTTTAAAATATTTAAATTACAGGGATGAAATCAATTGCCGTTATTGGAGCGGGTACCATGGGAAATGGAATTGCGCACGTTTTTGCCCAGCATGGGTATAGGGTGGCATTAATTGATCTTTCTCAGCCCCAACTCGATAAAGCACTGGCGACGATTTCCAGGAACCTCGACCGGCAGGTGAGTAAGGGAATTATTTCTGCGGCTGAGAAAGATGTTGCGATCAGCAACATCAGTGCTTATCATGCTGTAGCGGCGGGCGTAAAGGATGTGGATCTGGTGGTAGAGGCTGCTACGGAGAATATGGACATTAAACTCAGGATCTTTAAGGAGTTGGATGAATTGGCGCCGGAAGGGGCAATACTGGCATCAAACACGTCATCCATTTCAATCACCAGGATCGCCGCTGCTACGCGGAGGCCAGGAAAAGTGATCGGGATGCATTTTATGAATCCGGTACCGGTTATGAAACTGGTGGAGATCATCAACGGGTATGCCACAGAGGTTGGCGTTACAGAAACCATTGTGTCGGTCAGTCGTACCCTCGGAAAAGAACCCTGCGTGGTGAACGACTATCCCGGATTTGTGGCCAACCGAATTCTGATGCCGATGATCAATGAAGCCGTTTATAGTTTTTATGAGGGGGTGGCGGGAAAGGAAGAGATCGATACCGTGATGAAGCTCGGTATGGCCCATCCCATGGGACCTTTGCAACTGGCTGATTTTATTGGGCTGGACGTATGTTTGGCGATCTTGAAAGTGTTGTACGACGGGTTTGGCAATCCAAAATATGCGCCTTGTCCATTGCTGGTCAATATGGTGGCAGCTGGAAAGTTGGGCGTTAAAACAGGAGAAGGATTTTACAAGTATTAATGCGGGGCATTAGTACGTGAATGTGATAAATGTGATGAATGTGGGGAATGTGGGGAACGAATGTGGGGAATGTGGGGAATGTTCCCTGAGTCTTGACCGCTGAACTGGACATCAAATTTGAGCCAGTTACTTCTTTTTAAAATCCCCTCTTTTCCAAGCTTTTACGAATTCGCCCCAGGCTAAGGGGTTAAAGATGTTCTGGGGCGGCGTTTGCCCGGTGTAATACATTTTCTGTGCACCTTGTTTAAGACTAAAATTAGTTGCTTCCTTACCGTCTGCGGGCAACGACCGGGCTAAAACCCGTCTTTTTGCTTCATCCGTGTTTTGTCGTGCTATTTCTATCTGATCATCCGGCACATCAGTGGCAATGAAATCACGTTCAAACTGTTCTCGGGTAGGGCGGGCTCTGATGATGGTTGCAGGCAGATAAACCGTGTCGGTTACCATGAGCTGGATCAAGCTGTATTGGTTGCCCTGAATATCTCGCGGAATGTCGGCTATTTTTGGCTTGAAGCCAATGGAAGTGAACTCCACCTTATCTCCTTTCAAAACCACGATGGAGAATACCCCCTGGTTGTTGGTTATGGTTCCCCGGCCTGTACCCATGACCAACACACTCACGGCCGGAAGGCCACGGAGGCTATCTGCCGTCATCACCACGCCATATAGTTGTACTACTGAGTCTTTGAAGCTTTCAAACTGGGCCTTCGCTGCCACAGGCATGAAGGTTATTGTCAGTATAACAAGGTATCTTAAAATTTTATTCATTCAGCAGGGAGCAATTTACGTTCAATGTTGACAATAAACAAAGTAAGGGGTTGAATGGTTACCTTTGAAGTGTAAAAATTTCTTTAACAATTCATTGAATTATGACCAGTCAGGATGTGCTAGATGCTTTAAGTCATGTTCAGGAGCCGGATCTTAAGAAAGACCTGGTAACGCTGAATATGGTGAAGGATATTCAGATCAATGGCAACCGGGTAAGTTTTGTGATTGTGCTCACCACCCCGGCCTGTCCGTTGAAAGAGTTGATCCGTCGAGATTGTGAGAACGCTGTAAAACAGTATGTTGGGGGCGATGTAGAGGTGGAGGTGAAGTTCACAGCCAATACCAGCAGTAATCGGGTGGATACAAAAGCGGTGCTTTCGAGGGTAAAGAATATTATTGCCGTTGTCTCGGGTAAAGGGGGCGTGGGCAAGTCGACCGTGGCGGCAAATCTGGCATTGGCAATTGCCCAGGGCGGCGCCAAAGTGGGGTTGATGGATGCAGACATTTACGGTCCCAGTGTTCCCATTATGTTTGGGGTAAGGGGTCAGAAGCCATTGATGACCCATGAAGACGGGAAAGATAAGATCGTACCGTTGGAGAAGTACGGTATCAAATTGATGAGTATAGGTCTGCTGGTAGACGAGAAGAACGCAGTTGTTTGGCGCGGGCCGATGGCCAGTAGTGCCATCAAGCAGTTTGTGACCGATGTGAAATGGGATGATCTGGACTATCTGATCATTGATATGCCACCCGGGACAGGTGATATTCACCTTACGTTGGTGCAGACGGTGCATGTAACAGGTGCCATTATCGTTACTACGCCCCAGGAAGTAGCCCTGGCAGATGCTAAAAAAGCCATTGCCATGTTCTCACAGGCGCAAATCAATGTTCCCATTATTGGGCTCGTTGAAAATATGGCTTGGTTCACGCCTGCAGAACTGCCCGAGAATAAGTATTATATATTTGGAAAGGGCGGCGGCCGTAAGATGGCGGATCAGTATGAAATTCCTTTCCTAGGTGAGATCCCACTGGTTCAGAGCATTCGGGAAGGTGGCGATAAGGGTATGCCGGCCATGGTGGGAACAGATACCATTACCCAGGGTGCCTTTGGTGAGTTTGCCGGCAATGCGATCAGAAGTATCAGTATGCGAAATGCTGCCATGCCTTCTACGGAGGTGGTGGAAATGTTGGTGTGAGTTGCTTCTACGGAGGTGGTGGAAATGTTGGTGTGAGTTGCTTCTACGTTGGTGGTGGAAATGTTGGTGTGAGTTGCGCTGCTGAAATGGCGAAACTCCGGTGACAGCGGGATACGCCCTCCCCTTGATTTTATGTTCAAATAAATCACGATGGTCTGGTTGCCATGGCCAGGTCTGCGAGGCATGGTCTTGATCTAGTGCTTCATTTTTTGAATGAGATAGATATAAGGATGATGCATATGGTGCATCCAGAAATTGTTTTCGTTGTCCTTGTACTTTTCTGAATAGCTTTCATCAGGAGTAAGAATCACTGGTGTTCCCGCCCTTGTATAGTTACTGCTATTGTAGAAATCCGGCTTTTGATACTCGGGCAACGTCTTTGCCACCTGGGGGTAGAACTTATCACCCAAAAATTTCCGATATCTATCGCGGGCATGTTTGGGTGGCTTACTCAGTTTTTTATAAAGGGTATTGTAAATGATCCTGTTTTTGAACGACTGTTTTTTGATGATGGATGAAACGCTCCTGAAGGGGTTCACAGTGTTGAAATCGTCCGTCGTTTGAATGGAAAAAGGCATTTCCGGCACCCAGTCGGACGTATTCAACAAGTTGAACGCCCAGCCTCCCTGGGTGGCGGCCTCATACTCATAAGCGAAATAGAGATTCCCGGGTTTCGGAGCGGCGGTGGAGTAGGTTTTGATGCGAATATCTGCTGGAAGAAGCTTCAATTTTTGTTGGTTGTAGAGGTAGGCGGTAAGCAGGTATGAGATGCCGCCCCCCTGGCTATGGCCTGTCACGATCAGGTTCCTGCACCCTTGGTTGTAAAGGGAGTCGAGTCTGGGTTGCAAGTCACGTGCGATATATGCGGTGCTGAGTATCCAGCCTGCATGGACTGCAGCTTTCGGGTCGGATGCCACCTGGTAGTGAAAGGTATCGGTTAGGGACATGAATATCGACCCTTTTGCAGGCACCATGGCGGCATAAAAATTAGCCATCCAGCTTTCCGCTTCCATGGTGGTGCCTCGCACGGAGATCACGGCTGTTTTATCATGAGTCCATATCTCATACAGGTTTTTCAGTCCTATGACCGATGATCTATAGGCCATTTTGAAATGACTGGGCTCCGGAACAAAATTTGAATCAGAGTAGTATTTTGTCACGCCGCCCGTGCGCACTGAAACGTACATCACCTGAAGCATTTCTTCTTTATCAAAGCCAGGCTTGAGGGATTGAGTTTGCCCTTCAAATAGGTTGACAAACAGGGCGATGATTGTGAAGATGGGAAAACGTGAATTATTCATATGTTGAAATTAGGGAATGTCATAACAAATATATCCTGGTTAGGTTTGAAGCCCGGGTATTTTGCTGGCGAGAAATGTAAAATAGTCTTCAGACTGGAAGATTGGCCAGGGCTGCTTCAGATGGTGTTTTCTTCGGAAAGCTCCTTTACGATGGCTGATTTTAGGATCCGATTTTAAAGGAAATCGGAAAAGCTCATTGGCCGGGTTTTGAATCGTGGTTGTGATGGGGACCAATAGCTGTAAAACGGTAAGAACAGGCATTATTATTTGGATTCAAACAGGGCCCTGGTTTTGGGGAAACTCAATTTCTCTGTTTGCCGCTCACCGTTCTTAATAAAATGGATCAGGTTCACCTGACTTTTGTCGAGCTCGTACAGCAGGTCCGTTGTTATTTCAACCCTAAAGGGGTCCCC
>Ga0164292_10003253_pt1 | contig 13306 bp, 17 predicted proteins | sample GEODES117metaG_FD_111486 | JGI IMG/M metagenome (GOLD analysis project Ga0164292, IMG submission 111486) | Eutrophic lake water microbial communities from Lake Mendota, Wisconsin, USA - GEODES117 metaG | ecosystem: Environmental > Aquatic > Freshwater > Lake | place: USA: Lake Mendota... | reverse complement strand
TGAATCGACCCGGGTTCTCTAGACAGTCTGCTGCCTCAGGGCAAATTGCTTCTCGTACTTTACCGGGGACAGGCTGTTTGCGCTGCCGTGACGGCGTTTTGAGTTGTAGAACATCTCGATGTAGTCGAACACGTCCTGTCGGGCGTGCTCGCGTGTGCTGTAGATCTTTCGCTTGATGCGCTCGCGCTTGAGCAGCTGGAAGAAGCTCTCGGCGACGGCGTTGTCGTGACAGTTTCCGCGCCTGCTCATGCTGCCTTGCAGGTTGTGCGCGCGCAGGAAGTCCTGCCAGTCGTAGCTGCTGAACTGGCTGCCCTGATCGGAATGAACCATGACTGGGTCGGTGGGCCTGCGCCGCCATACGGCCATCAGCAACGCATTGAGCGCCAGATCGCTGGTCATTCGTTCGTTCATCGACCAGCCAATGACCAAGCGCGAGAACAGGTCCATCACCACGGCCAGGTACAGCCAGCCTTCGTGGGTGCGGATGTAGGTGATGTCTGTCACCCAGACCTTGTTGGGCTCGAGCACGTTGAACTGGCGTTGCAGGTGGTTGGGTGAGACATCCGATGGCCTGCCCGAGCGTGTACCTGGCCGACGTCCATAGCCCGTGCGAGATCGCAACCCCTCCAGCCGCATCAGGCGTGCCACGCGATGTTTGCCGCAGGACTCACCCAGTTCTTGGAGGTCTGCGGCGACCTTGCGGTAACCGTAGACCGTACCGCTCTCCAGCCAGGACTGCTTGATCAGGCCGAGCATGCGCTGGTCCGCCCGTGATCGCGCAGACACTGGGTCGGACCTCCAGGCGTAATACCCGCTGGGATGAACCTGCAAGACCTTGCACATGCGCCGCACGGGCCAGAGCCGCGCGTGGTCATCAATGAACGCGTACTTCACCCGGACTGCTTGGCAAAGTACGCGGCGGCCTTTTTTAAGATGTCGCGCTCCTCCGTCACCCGCTTGAGCTCGGCCTTGAGGCGTCGCACCTCTGCAGCCTGGGCATCCTGGCTCACGCGCTGCGCCGGGGCTACCCCGTAGCGTTTGATCCATTCATACAGGCTGTGCTGGCTCACCTCCAGCCGGGCGGCCACGTCGGCCACCCGGTGGCCTCGCTCGGTCACCTGCTTGACCGCTTCAATCCTGAACTCTTCCGGGTATCGCTTCTGGTTGGTCATAAACACCTCGCTTCGTCTTCAAAAATGAGACTAGCAGGTGTCTACAAAACCCGGGTCGATTCACTTCTGCATTGAGCACTTTGGCGTCAGTCGATTCCAGGCGTTCGGCAGCGAACTGAGATCAGATCTTCAGCCCAGTGCCATAGCGTGTACCTGGCGCTCCGCCATTCGATGCCCATTGCATTGCCTTAAATTTTGTCCCAATAGGCGAGACGGTCGGCGGAGTGAAGAGTGTTTTGAGCCGCTGTGCCTATTGCTTCACGTGCATCACGCATTGACACTTCTTTAATCAAAACTTCCGACACACAAGCGCGCCGCTTGCTTAACCCCCACTCAAGTAGGAAATAGGAATGCTAGTCAACCATTACCCCCTCCTCAAATCCATACGTGCAAAATTACTTCATACGACTCCTATCTCTGACCCACCCCGCCTGGCGGCGCAAGGCATGGATTACGCGGCTCAACACCCGGCCCGTACGTACCCCTATCAACGCTTTTCCCACACCCTAAAGAATGTGCGCGTATTGCTCGGGGCCGCCGTAGCTGGCTAAGCTTTCAACGTATGACTCTTTCATTCACAACACTTTGTCGGTATTAACCGGCGCTCGGAGACAAAAATGAACACGTATTCCAAATCAAGAATTGCTGCAATGCTTCTTGCGATATCAGCATTCGTGCCGGCGTCCTACGCCCAAACATATCCGTCGAATCCCGTACGAATAGTCGTTGCTCAAGCGCCGGGTGGTTCCCAGGACGCAATGGCCAGGCTTATAGCTGACGGGCTTTCCCGAAAACTTGGCCAGCAGTTTTTTGTTGAAAACAAGCCTGGTGCGAACGGGGTCATCGGCGAATCCCAATTCGCGAAAACGAAGGCAGACGGCTACACGCTCATGTTTAATATATCGTCACTCGTTACGAACACGCTGATCTACGACAATATCTCCTACACGATGAAGTCATTTGACCCGGTCGCGATGATGGCCAAGGCGTCCTTTCTCCTTGTCGCAAACCCTTCGTTTCAGGCCTCCACCCTGGCAGATTTGACCAAACTCGCCGGTGCTAAAAGCGTGGACTTCGCTTCTCCAGGTCCCGGATCGCTCCATCATCTGGTAATGGAAGTGCTTATGAAGCGTGCGAACATAAAAATGACTCACATTCCATACAAGAGTGGCGCGCCGGCGCTAATGGACGTAGTGGGTGGACAGGTACCCATGATGTTTGCCACTCCAGCGATTGCACTTCCGTTTATCAAGAGTGGAAAGCTCAAGGCGATCGCAGTAACGAGCAGGACACGGTTGAACGTACTTCCTGAAGTGCCGACATTTGAAGAATCCGGATTACCGGGTTTTGAAGCGGATGTCTGGTTCGGGCTTTTTGCACCTGCCGGGACACCGCCGGAAATTGTCAACAAACTAAACGCTGAAATCAGGGCGTTCGAGAAAACACCCGAATTTATAAAGATGGCTTCAGAACTTGGCTTGTCTATCGTGGATATCACCCCTAAGGATTTTGCCGTGGCCATAGACAACGACTTGAAGATGTTTGGGCCGATTATCAAAGCCCACAATTTCACGCCAGATAAATAGCCCCTAGATTTTCATGTATATCAGCGAACAACTAATTAATCCCGACGAGCGACGCCTGCGTCTCTCGTCCCAGTTGGGTGTCCAGCATGTCGTGCTAGACAACCGCGGTACCGAGCTTGTCTCGGCGGCATCTGGTGTGATTGCTTGGGATGCGAAAAGGCTTTTGGAATATCGCCGCTGGGTAGAAGGTTTTGATTTGCAGATCGACGTTTTTGCACTCGATGTGGGATCGATTTTGCTCGACTCGATAATTGATATTCAAGGCGCAAGAAAGCAACGCACGGTGCTTGCCGAAAATGTCCAAAAAGCCGCTGATGCAGGCATTACCTGCCTCAAGTACAACTTGCAGATGGTGGGTATAACACGCACAGCCCTAAAGCCCGGTCGCGGTGGCGCCCTGAACTCCAGCTTCGTACACGCTGAGTATTCCACTGAGGAAGACCGCAAGCATTCCTATTGGGGCGTAGGGTATCCAGGCAAGGGTGAGGACAACTTCGCCGTAGCCCAGTTTTGCGGCCAGAAGGTCGCGCGCGAAGTCCCTCCGGTTACCGCCCAGAGGGGCTGGGATGCAATTGAATTTCTGGTTGAGGGGCTTGTACCGGCGGCCGACAAGGCGGGTGTGCGACTGGCATGTCATCCACATGATCCCGCTTACCCGGTGGGCGGTCTCAATGGGATTGAACACGTTGTAGGATCCGCGGACGGTATCCGCAAGTTTCTTGCCATATCAACGAGCAAGAACCACGGCCTGAACTTCTGCCAAGGAACGGTGGCAGAAATGTTCAAAGAGCCGGCAAAGGCAATGGTTCCCGTAATCGAGGAATTCGCCGCGACTGGGCGCATCTTCATGGTCCACTTCCGCAACATCCGCGGGGGCTACCTCGATTTCCAGGAGGTGTTCCCGGACGAGGGCGACATTGACATGTTCGAGGCCATCCGCGCCTACCAGCGCGGAGGCTATGTTGGGCCTCTGTGTCCGGATCACGTGCCCGTCTCAGAATTCGATCCGGACCGCGAGCGCTTCATGTCCTTCGCATTGGGCTACACGCGTGCGCTGCTCCAAGCGGCCGGCGTGTGGTCTTCACGAGCCAGGGCATAGCCGCCACCTCCCCATGCCGACGTCGAACACGGTGTGCAAGTGCTTGCCATCCGCATCGGTAACGTCAATATGCGGCCAATTGACCGCCGTCGCATGGGCAACTGGTTTAGCTAGCGAGACCTGGGGCAACTTGTGGTGCTCGGAATCGATCATCCGGATCTCGTTTTCTCCATCGTCTATGGCCTCTCTGCCACCACCGGCCGTCACTACGACAACGGCGAGGCCCATGTTGGGTACCGGCCAGCGGATGCAGCGGCTGCAGAGGCGTTCGAAGCGCAGATCTTGCAGGATGACCCTCTACCTGCCTGAAAGCGCGGCGGCGCGCAGCGCCGAAGAAATCACGCTGGCCGGCCAGTTCTCTCAAGCGGAGTTTGCGGGAGATGCGCAAAGGATGCTCCCTTTAAGCAACTCAGACGCTGTAGTCCGCCGCAGCCCACTCAAAATAGGGCTTAAGGTCGGTGACCAGCGCCATATGGAGCGGATGTGCCAGATATTCGTTCAAGGCTTCTGAGTCCTCTAACTGCGCCTCAAGCACATAGTCCCAACAAATTGGACGCTGCAATTCATTGGCGCGAAACACCCAGCCCTTAATCGCCGGGATGTCCTGACCGAGCGCGTACATTCGCGCGGCCAAAGCCTTTTCCAGCACGTCGTCCTTCGTTACGTCCGGTTTACGCCGGAACAACACGATGTGGCGCATCATTGCGTTGCCCGCTTTTAAGGTGGTAGCCGCGGCCTCTGTAATCGAATCCAACCAGTTCGTTCAGCTGAACCGCCTTGTCTGCGGGCGACGCATAGTACGCGCGAATCTCCGCGATCTTTCCAGTCACCGGGTCGAAGCGATACCACTCGTCGCCCCGCAACGCCGTGCCGCTCTTGTTCTTCCAGTGCGTCCACTCGATCACGGCCTCGGGGCTGTTGTGGCTGACCAGGATTTTTTCGATGGTCCACTGCGAACCCAGCTCGCTGACACACCAGACCCAGCGCCTGGCGATCATGTCGGCGCCGCGCCAGGGAACTTCTGGGAGTCCCGCGGGAAAGTAGTGGACCGCATCCGGCGTGAAGGAATCCACCAGCGCCTGGTAGTCAGCGTCATTGCAGGCTTTGAAATACCGGCGGATAACTTCTTCGTAATGCGCTGGAGTGTGAGTCGATGTGTTCATGGAAAATTCTCCGATGATCAGGATTGAAGGAGGCTATGCATCAGCGCGCACGGGGGGACGCCCTGCAGCAACCCACTGCCCATGGCGCGCGCGGGTCTCTTCGTTCGGAGGATAGAGACCCCACAGCGGCTCGCCGGCTTTCACGCGTAGCGCGATATACGCTTCAAGGTCGTCGCGCTGCTCACACAGTGTGGCCATCTCTTCGGCCATTTGTGCAGGGATGACGGTGATGTTGTCTGCATCACCGTGAATGACGTCGCCCGGGTAGACGGCCACGCCCGCACATCCCACAGGAACCTGAAGGTCTGCAACGTGGTGGTAAGCAAGTCGCGTGGTGGCAGTGACGCCAGTGCACCAGATCGGGAAATCCATCTGGCTCAACTCTGTGCCATCGCGGAACGAGCCATCGGTCACGACGGCGCGAGCACCCCGCATCATCATCCTAGTGATGAGCATGCCCCCCATGGATGCAGCACGCCCATCCTTGTTGCTGTCGATCACCAGAACGTGGCCTGGCTCCAGTTGCTCCACTCCCACCCATTGCAGGTTGCCGGCGCTCGGTTCGGTAGTCAGGTTTCCGTAGGAATCTACATCCTCCCGGGCGGGGATGAAACGCATGGTGTAAGCGCGCCCGGCGAAGGCCTTCATGGATTTGTTGAGGGGCGTGATGCCGTGCAATACGGGTTGCTTGATGCCCTTGAGATAGAGCTGCATGGTCAGCGAGCCGCTTGTGGCCTTGGCAAGCCGGTCCAGCAACGCGTCTGAAACGTAGGGTGCGGGGGCGCGTTCGGGGATCTTTTGAAGAGGCGGTGGGTTGCGCAAGTGTTTCATATTGAAGGACGTGGATATCTCAAGGGGTGGGACGACCTAGGCGATGAGGCGGCGGGGTCGTTAAATAGGAAAAATATTATCGTAATAACATGATCCACAAGCGCAAATACGCGCGTCGAGTGGATTCACACCGATTCCCCCGGCAGTTCCATCCCCTGAGACGAAATACAGACATGACAAGCACTGGCGGCGGAGAAGGCACCGGGTCTCTTGAAAAGGCACTTGACGTGCTCGAACTGGTGATTGGCGCGCCCGATGGTCTCGGACAAACCGAAATCGCGGCGAAGCTCACGCTTCCCCGCTCCACTGTGTACCGGCTGCTGGCGACGCTCGTTGCGCGCGGGCTGCTCCGTCGCGATCCCCTGCGCAAGGTGTATCGCCTTGGTTTCGGGGGCTTCGAGATGGCGCGCAAAGCAATCGCCGCGCCTGACCTCGCAGGCGCGGCGGTCGGTGAATTGCGTGCGCTGCGCGACCTCACGGGGGAGACTTCCTATCTGGCGGCGCTCGATGGGCTGGACGTCGTGTCTCTTGAGCGTTGTGACGGTGTACACAGTCAACGGTCCGCCGCGGCGATGGGACGGCGCACTCCCATTTACTGTACCAGCCAAGGCAAGGCGATCCTCGCGTTCCTGGACGCGCCTGCGCGCGATGCTCTGATTCGCGACCTCGTGCTCAAACCTCTAACACCATTCACCATCACCGACCGGCGTAGGCTGCAGGCCGAGTTGCGGGTTTCTGCTGCCCGCGGGTATGCCATCGACGATGAGGAAATCGTGATCGGTGTGCGATGCGTGGGCGCAGCAGTCATCGACCCCACCGGCAAGGTACGTGGAGCGATCAGCGTGGCAGGACCCGCCTGGCGTCTCACGCGTGAGCGTCTTGAACTTCTTGGCCCCGAAGTCGCGGAAGCCGCCCGTCGCATCGGTGCGCAGTTGCCCGCAGCGGAGGCTACCGGGCTGGCGATGCAGCCATTGCCGGGGCACTGGGCCTTCTTCGGCGCGTTTGCGCAATGGTGCCCGAAACGCTCGCGGTTCTATTGGGCGGATGTACTTGCACCCGCGCTGTTGGAAAGCGATGGTGAAACAACGCGTGAATTGGCGATGCTGGACGCTCCTATTACAGGGCTGCTGTTTCATGGCGACGAATTCGTATTGCCCAGGGAGCAAGGCGCCATGCGGCTGTCAGCGGATGGCGCGGCAGTGGGAGAGGAGCCTTGGCCCCACGGCCGCACGCTTGCGGCGTGCAACGGCCCTGATGATCGTTTCTGGGTGGCGATGGAGACCGCCGGAGGATGCGCGGTGGGCTCAGTTGGGCGTCAGGGCGTGCTGGAGGTGCGATGGCAGCTCACCGAGCGGGTGCAGAGCCTCTTGTGGCATGCGCCAGAAAGATGCTTGTATGCGACCACGCCCGATTCCGGTTCCATCCTTGTCCTTCGCGCCGAGGGCAATGCAGTGCGCCGGCTTGTGACGATACCCAAGGGATCGGGCAAGGTAAGCGGACTGGCCATTGACATGGACGGCGGCATCTGGACAGCGCTGCGTGATGGATGGAGCGTTGTTCACGTCTCGGGCGACGGGAACCTTGATCGTGTCATTGGCCTGCCAGTGCCACATCCCACAGACTTGGCGTTTGGAGGCGAAGGCTTGAAGCGGTTAATCGTTGTGAGCGCGCGGCAGCCGGTGCCACTGGACATGCTCGCAAACGCGCCACTGTCTGGCCGCGTATTTATGACACAGCTCTGAGGCTATGAGACGAATGATAGCTACTTGAACGAACGGCGGTTTTGGGCCGTGGAATTGACTTAGTCAACGACAGCTAAGGCCGATACCCGACTCTGACCAGGAGCGCGTCCAGCGGCTGCTCCCAGCCTTTAGCGAATGTTGGCGCGCGAAGTCTGCGTAAGGCAGTGTTCTTTTGCAGCTGACACCCATGCGGCGCTCAAAAAAGCCCTCCAGCGCGTTTTTTCTTGGGCTCGCTGGGCCTGAAAGCTTAACGCATTGGAAGTGCCATGTTCAACCTGCCCCCCGCCTCGGTCTATCGAATATCAAAGAGCTGACAAGCAAGCGAAGTCTCGCTGAATCTGGGTTTCATGGACTATCATAAAGTGATGAACAGTTATAAATATTTACGATGATGACAAAATTTTTTATTTCTTGGATTGCACTCTTGTTTTTGACGGCCGCACAAGCCAAAGACGTTGAACTGTCGTGGGAAAAAGCAGTTGTTCATGTTCCTGGCGCCTTTTTTTCAAAGTCAACAAATGATCTTGTGTTGGACAAAAAATATCCTGCCGTCATTTACCTGCATGGTTGCACAGGCATTCATATCGGGCATGACATTCAGTGGGCCAAATTAATGGCAGCTCAGAATTTCGTAGTCGTTCTACCAGACAGCATGGCTCGCCCGAAACGTTTATCAAATTGCGACCCCAAACTTCAGGGTGGTACAAATATTTTTCCTGCAGCCTACGAATATCGACAACAGGAGATTTCATATGCCAAGGATCAAATCATGACAAGTTCATGGTGGGATCAAAAAAATATATTTCTCGCAGGGCACAGTGAAGGTGGTATCGCGACCGCCCAATCGTCTCACGGTGGATTCAATGGACTTTTTATTTCAGGATGGACTTGCACTCACAAATTTAATCCAGCCTTTGATGGACTGAAGTCACCAATTGAGATACCAGCTATAGCAGTTGCATTTGTGGATGACTCTTGGCGCAAAGGAAAGTTCAATGAAGGCAGATGCGCCACAAAGTCGGCGGGGCGTAATTTGACACAAATAGATCTGCCCGGTAAAGAACACAACACCTACGACAGCCGATTAGCTAGAGAATCTGTCGTTAAATTTTTGAATGAAAATTTGAAACCGTAAAAACTTTTCGAATTTTCAACCAGTCCCCGCATGCTGGCACTCGCTCGGGTATCAAAAAAGCCCTACAACGCGTTTTTTCTAGGACTCGCTGGGCTGGGTAGCTGGCGGCAGTTCAAAACAAACGTAGCGATTTTTTCAAGCTGAGCACAGCGTCAGCTACGTCACACCCAGAGCAAAACACAAAGAACCGTCCAAGCCATTCAGGCTTGACTGCGGACTCATTGAAATGGGGTTGTTTGACTGTTCCGAAATCTATGAAAAGACACAGAAAAATCTATGACAAGTAGTAAACCCGAACCATACTACTTTGAACCTAATAAAAAGCACCTAGAGTCGCCCCTAAGTGCTTGATTTATATGGTTATTTTTGGTGGGAGATACAAGTTTCGAACTTGTGACCCCTGCAGTGTGAACGCAGCCGTTGGGTGACGATGCCAGCTTCCGCACCTGGGCCAAGGCAGGCCGAAGCAGGCCGACAAAGGGCGCCGTATGGCGGCCTTAAGCGGCCTTAAGCGGTCTTGGGCGGGCTAAAGCGGTCCAAGGCGGCGCAGGGCAGAGGGGCCCGGTGGGCCAGGGGTCCGGATGCTCGCGCGCCAGGGGTCGCCGTTTACAGCAGGGGCCGCAGTTCCCGGGCCGCTTCCTGCAAGGCCGGAAGGAGCTCCCGCGCCAGCCGCTCGGACCCATTGCGCGCCGCACCCACCACCACATTGAGGGCGGCCAAGGTGTCACCCTTGAGGTTGCGAAGCGGGACCGCCAGCGCCTGCACGCCCAGCTCATGGGTTTGGTCTGCCTGGCAGAAGTCGTCGGCACGAATCCGCTTCAGGGCCACCCGCAAGGACTCGGGGTCGACCAGGGTATGCGGGGTGAGCCGGGCCAGGCGATGGACCTCCAGCCAGCCTGCCAGCGCACCTTCGGAGAGTGCGGCCAGGAGGACGAGGCCGGTCGAGGTCGCATGAGCTGGCAGCCTTGCGCCCAGGTGCACCCCATAGGCCAGCACCCGGGTCGGACCGGCGCGGGCGACGATCACTACCTCATCTCCATCAAGCACCGTGGCCGAAAAGGACTCGCCCATCTGCATGGAAAGGCGGTTGAGGGTGGGTTGGAGCACACGGGGCAGGCGGGCCGAGGCCAGGTAACTGCCCGACAGACGCAGCACCTTGGGCGAAAGCCAGAAATGGCTGCCGTCGGTCTCGAGGTAGCCCAGATGCGCCAAGGTCAGCAGGTGCCTGCGGGCGGCGGCGCGGGTGATGCCCGCGCGCTGGGCGGCCAGGGTGGCGTTCAGGCGCTGACGCTCGGTGCTGAAGCTCTCTAGGACGGCCATGCCGCGAGCCATGCCTTCGATGAAGTCCGGGCGGGCGATGGCTGGGGTGCTGCTGGTTTTGCTCATTTTTGGGTTTTAGCGCTCATCCGCGCTGCGCGATGATCGCACAAACCGCACGATGATCGCGCAAGAGCTCGGCGCCACGCAGGGGAGCCTCCGCAGGCGCTCCTATCCTTGCTGAACAAGGAGTTCCCCATGACCCAGCACCGCACCCAAGTCGCGATCATCGGCGCCGGCCCCTCGGGCCTGTTGCTCGGCCAGCTGCTGCACAAGGCCGGGATCGACAACATCATCCTCGAGCGCCAGACCGGCGACTATGTTCTGGGCCGCATCCGCGCCGGCATCCTGGAGCAGGTCACGGTGGACCTGATGCGCGAAGCCGGTGTGGGCGAGCGCCTGGACGCGGAAGGCATCGTCCATCACAGCATCGAGCTGGTCTTCGGCGGTCAGCGCCACCCGATCGACGTAACCGGCCTCACGGGCGGCAAGGTGGTCACCGCCTACGGCCAGACCGAGGTGACCCGCGACCTGATGGACGCGCGCGCCGCCGCCGGATTGCCCACCGTCTACGAAGCCGAGAACGTGCAGCTGCACGATTTCGATGGCGACAAGCCCCGCATCACCTACACCCAGGGCGGGCAGACCCACACCCTCAACTGCGACTTCATCGCCGGCTGCGACGGCTACCACGGCGTCGCCCGCGCCACGGTGAAAGACCGCGTCACCGAGTACGAGAAGGTCTACCCCTTCGGCTGGCTGGGCGTGCTCTCGGAGACCCCGCCGGTCTCGCCCCACGCCATCGTCTACGGCAACAGCCCACGCGGCTTCTCGCTGTGCTCCATGCGCAGCATGACCCGCTCGCGCTACTACGTGCAGGTACCGCTGACCGACAAAGTCGAGGAATGGAGCGACGAGCGCTTCTGGGACGAGCTCAAGCGCCGCGTCGACCCCGACTTGGCCGCGCGCATCGTCACCGGCCCGAGCATCGAAAAAAGCATCGCGCCCCTGCGCAGCTTCGTCGCCGAGCCCCTGCGCTTTGGCCGCCTGTTCCTCGCCGGTGACGCCGGTCACATCGTGCCACCCACCGGCGCCAAGGGCCTGAACCTGGCCGCCACCGACGTGAAGTACCTCTCGAGCGCCTTGGCCGAGTACTTCCAGGACAAGAGCAGCCAGGGCATCGACACCTACTCCGAGCGCAGCCTCAAGCGCATCTGGAAGGCCGAGCGCTTTTCCTGGTGGCTCACCACACTGATGCACCGCTTTCCCGACTCCGAAGGCATCGGCCAAAAGCTGCAGGAGGCGGAGCTGGAGTACCTGGTCAACTCGAAGGCACTGTCGACCTCGCTGGCCGAGAACTACGTCGGCCTGCCGCTCTGAAGGGCGGACCGACGACGGCGAGTCTGCGGTGTTTGGTAGCCTCCACGTATGACCACCACGCCGCAGCCGCTGGCCGGCATCCGCATCCTCAGCCTCGCCCTCAACCTGCCCGGCCCTGCCGCGCTGATGCGTTGCCGGGCCCTGGGCGCCGACTGCCTGAAGTTCGAGCCGCCGGCGGGCGACCCGATGGTGCACTACAGCCAAGCCGCCTACGCCGACCTTCACCGAGGCGTCTCGGTAAGAACAGTCGACCTCAAGAGCGCCGCTGGGCAAGCCGAAATCCAAGCTGAGTTGGCTCGCACCGATGTGCTGATCACGTCGTTTCGACCGTCGGCCCTCTCGAAACTCGGGTTAGGCTGGGATGCATTGCACGCGGCCTACCCGTACCTGAGCCAGGTGGCCATCGTGGGCGGGGCGGGCGCAGCCGCCGAAACCCCTGGCCATGACCTCACCTACCAAGCCGAGCATGGCCTGGTCACAGGCCTCAACCTGCCGCCCACCCTGTTTGCCGACATGGGCGGCGCATTGATGGCGACCCAGGCGGTGCTGCAGGCGGTGTCGGCGCAGCGGCGCGAAGGTCACGTGCCGGCAGCCGCCGCCCAGGCAGAGGCAGAAGCTCCCACGGGCAAGACCCAGCCGGGTCAGTACTTCGAAGTGGCCCTGGCCGATGCAGCCGCCTTCCTGGCCCTGCCCCGCCGCTGGGGCCTGACCCGCCCGCAAGACGCCATTGGCGGCGCCCACGCGGGCTACCAGGTCTATGCCTGCCGGGACGGCCGCATCGCGGTGGCGGCGCTTGAGCCACATTTCGCGCGGAGGCTGATGGAGGCGGCCGACTTGAGGGCCGATTTGGATCCGATATCGCCTGAGGCCAGGCAGCGCTTGAACGCCTTTTTCGCTGCACACTCCACCGACGAACTCGATGCCATCGCCGCCAGCCGCGACATTCCCATGCACTCACTGGCAGCGTGAAAGCCGGCCCATTACTATTGGTCCATGACAAGAATCGTCGGAAACCGTGATCGCAACGAGTTTGAGCCAGACCCTGTCCTGGCCCACCGCCGTGGACTTGCGTTGGACGCGATGCTGGCGGGGGCCCGCCCCCCAAGGCCGCGGGGTGTTGTGCGAGGCACACACGCACTCCTGAACAGGTTGGATGACCAGCAATCGCTGGCCGCAGCACGTCAGCTCAACGGGCCGGCCTGAACGATGGACCAAGACGCGCTCCTCCAATTGCTGGCGCGGTTCCAGAGCGAAGGCGTGCAGTACATCCTGGTCGGCGGACATGCCGTCCGCCTCAACGGTTTTGTCCGGGCCACGGAAGACATCGACATCCTCCTGCCCTCTTCCCTCGAAAATGGCCGCCGAGTGATCCGCGCACTGGAGTTCCTGCATTCGAGCCGGGACCTGGACCCTGAATGGTTTGCCGTCCCGCCAGGCGACCCAGAAAACATCCGGATCTCAGACGATTTATTGATCGACCTGCTGTTCGCCGCCAACGGCCAGACCTATGAAGCGCTACAGCCCCATGTACGGACTCTGGAGATTGAAGGCGTGACTGTGAGCACCCTCGATATCGAGGGGCTACTCAAAACTAAAACGGATTACCGCGACAAGGACCGGATCGACCGCGAAGCGCTATCGCGGCTTCGCAGCCGCCTCTGAATGTCAGCGCGCCTTGCCAGTTTTGGACTGGCCGACTCGACCGCCCACCCGTGACTCAGACACCGGCTTGCCCGACTTGGCCGCGCCCGTGACGCGCGGAGGCAGTCCGGTGTGCTGGGTCAAAAGCTTGCCCGGACGGGGTGCCACCACCGTCGAGTTCTTCCGGCGAGCGCTCTGGTAGCTGCCATCCGTGATCGGCTGGTAGGTCGGAATCAGGTG
>Ga0164292_10003252_pt1 | contig 13306 bp, 12 predicted proteins | sample GEODES117metaG_FD_111486 | JGI IMG/M metagenome (GOLD analysis project Ga0164292, IMG submission 111486) | Eutrophic lake water microbial communities from Lake Mendota, Wisconsin, USA - GEODES117 metaG | ecosystem: Environmental > Aquatic > Freshwater > Lake | place: USA: Lake Mendota... | reverse complement strand
GAGCTCCGTATCCGGAAGATTGTCATCTTCCGCAGCACCAGACTGGATCTTGATACCCGTCGTACTGGCGTCGGCAAACAAGATCCGATTGAACGCAGACTTGGACGCAATTCGATCGATCTCGGCCGTCAGAGCCACGAACTCCTTATTGGCATTGACGCGATCGGCGTCTTCATAGGTACCGTTGGTCATCTGCACCGCAAGTTCGCGCATGCGGATGAGAATGTTCTCAACTTCCGACGAAGCGCCATCCACCGTCTGGAACAGCGAGATGCCATCGTTAATGTTGCGGACCGCCACGTCCGTGCTACGAATGTCGACCTTCATCTTCGCCGCTACAGATGCTGCCGCAGCATCATCCGAAGCGGAGTTCAGCCGCTTGCCCGAAGCAAGCCGAGCCATGGCTGTTTCGAGATTTGAACGGTTGTTAGACAGCACGCGCGATGCATGGATCGACGCGACATTAGTACCGATCACCACGCCAGCACCCATAAATCCTCTCCGAGAGACGGCAAAGCCCAAAAATGGGTGTGCTCGCTCTCACTGATGCCGGCTGATTAGGGGCGTGGTGCTGAAGGTCGCCGAGATCCCTTCGTACGGGTCAGTCGTTCGATGGCTCCCGTACTTTAGGAGCCTGTAGAAATATTTCTCGTTGCCCGTCCAACATCGTCGGCCATATTGCAATATAGTTGTCTTCTACTCCTGCTTAATCGGGCAGCCTGTCATTATCGTCGTGCTTGGTTTGTCGTTCTTTAACCGATCAATAAGTGGATATTCACTGGCTAGCGGCTCATCGGGCTTCTGAGGCGGATGGAGGACGGCACGTCCATCACGGCGAACGCTTTCAGCGATGTGTCCAGCTACAAGTCGTGCATCCGTGTCAACGGCAGGAAGAGCGGTCACACGCGGCGGCGACGGAAGCTCGAGGACAAGGACCGGAACCTTACGAATTACCTGCCGGACCCGATGTTCAACATCAAATCGCTCATTATCGTCGCCCGGCGAGCATTGTAAGCCTGCAGGACAGGAGTCAGAATGGCTCGGTGGCAGCGTGTCCATCACCCTGGGTTTTACAAAGCTCAAGCAAGTAGTGAATCGTCTGCATCAACGTCCGTCTAGAGACCGAGCGACGGCCCACACGCCCGAGAATCGTCAATCATTAGACTAAGTGGTCGATCGATATCCAGGTTGACCGACGGTCTGAGATGCACCTTTTTTAGATTGATCCGCTCCTGCGGAAAACTCGCGCCACGGGCTGATTTGCGGCTCGATAAACGCTCTTCCGGCGTGTCCGCAAGAGGCCACCAGATCAAGACCCGAGACGTAGGGCGTAAAGAGTCCGTGTGGCTGCGGATAAGGCAAGCAATTGTAGTACATGTAGCACACCTCTATCCCCGCTTTCTCAAACGCTTCATGATCAAGATAATTTCGCGCCCCGTGGCCAGTGACATACCGGGTACCGCCGAGTGCTTGGACGATATCGAGTACACGGTTGCTACTGGCACCACCAATGCCGAGCTCCGCAACGTTGCGCCATTGAACACGATGATCGAGGCCGAAGTACCGCGTCAAGGCGCGCATTGAAGCATAGGCGATATCGCCGACATTATTGCTGGCGGTGTCTAGCGCCTGACGAGCCACGGTCAGCATGTCCTCACCGTGCGCTGAACCGCGATAGCTCTCCGCTAGTTGGCTTATATGCTGATCTCTCCAGTTTCTCTCGCTGGCGGCCTGCACCTCATCGATGCGTTGCCCCAACTTGTGGCCTCCCAAAGGAATGGTCATCCAACGCGAACCCGTGGCTGTCTTGATCTGCACACGATTGGTGAAGCTGCCCTTGGAGAACTGTACGTCGTCGTAGCGCACGAAGACGTCTGCTACGCGCAATTGCTCGAGAAATCCCACCCAGGGAAAATACATCGACTGGGAAATAACAACGTTCACGCGCCGACTGAACCTTCGAGCAGTTTCTCCATGAGCACGACGTCTTGCCATGCCCCGTCCAGATAGACGTGTGAGTGCAAGCGACCACACTCCTCGAAGCCGAGCTTTCTATAGCAGCCTCGGGCGGCAGCGTTGTCGCCGCGCACTCGTAGACTAAGTTTGCGCAGATTCCAGTGCTGGACGAGGTGCGCCATGGCGAGCTCGAGCGCCTCTCCACCGAAGCCACGACGTCGCGTTTCACTCAGCAGGCAGATACCAAATTCAGCACGCCGATCCACCGGATCGAAGTCGACAACCTGCAGGAAGCCGACGCAGTGGTTGGTATCGCGCAGCGCGATGACGTAGAAGATCCGATCGCTGTGTGCCGTCCGCGCATGCAGCCAGTCACGCACTTGGATCGGATCGTTACCACGCGCGCGCGCAAGCAGTTGCGCCTGTGTGGCGACGTCGTTGCGCAGGGCGGTAAGCGTCGGCAGATCTGTCTCTGACCAGGGTCGCAGACGTAGCTGGTGTCCCTCAATCATGCGTTGTCCTCGTCCAAATAGACGATGTCGAGGTTACGGGGTTTAATCCAGCCCATGGCTGCCACGGTAGCTCTTGCGATGCTCGGGTTGAGGCCGATGTACAGCACTTTCACCTCCAACGGCAGTTGCGCAGGCGGGAGGATCTGTCGCTCCATCAACCGCTTTCCTTGCTGGTAGGGACTGGCATCGAGAAAACACTGCAGCGCGTTTTGTTTCTTCAGCAGGGTGGCAATGTAGGTTCCGTAGAAACCTGAGCCGTAGATGGCGGCCGGTGCTCCGGCATAACGACTTTCGGCTTCATGGATGCGTCTGCCGATGTTTTTCCAGAACGTCGCAACGCCACGCGCGGCATGCAAGTCTACCGGTGGCGGTGGCGATTCTTCGCCAGTCGGGCGCGCGGTAAACACAAACGCGCCGCGGTGTACGTCATGAGCAATGTTGATACTGCGAAACCCAGCTTTGCGCAACATGAGAAACAGCGAGCTCGGAGTGAAATGATTGACGTGATCAACCACCACAAAATCAGAGTAGTTGCCGACAGTATCCGGAACAATACCGTAAAAGCAGCCGTCTTCGCGCAGCAGACTACGGATCTTATATACGGTGGGCTGCGGCTCCGGTATGTGCTCGAGAGCAAAGAACGACGTCACTACATCGAAACTTCCTTGCCAACTGTCAGGCGTGGTATCGACGGCGCAGCGTTCGTCGGTGAGGAAACGCCGCCAGTGCTCGCGGTACATGCTGCTGACGTCGAACAGATGCACCTGCAGCTCTGGCTGCTGCGCAAGCATGCGTTTCGGCATGGAGGCTTTGGCACATCCGTAATCAAGCAGGCGTGTGCCCGGTGCGAGTGGCAGCTTGCGCGTCAGAACAGCGAGCTGGTGTTCGGTGCGATAAACAATCTGGCCGTTGCGGATTTCATAGATCTGATCCTCGTCATCGTGATCGAGCAGGATTTTGTAGTCGCTCGCGTAGTACTCGCGGGTCCCGGCCATCTCTTCGCCGAAAAGATGACCGCAGACCCGGCATTGCCAAACATGCACGCGTCCCGGATGGACCTCGCAAAGCGAGCTCAGTGATTGCTCTGAGTCTGACCGGAACAAGAGCCCAACCTCAGTCGACTCGCAAACGCTGCAGGTGTGGGTCATGGCTTGCCGTTTTCCACAAAAAGTTCAGGGTGTATGAGCCTAAAATTAACACCAGCCGCATAGGAGCCTTTCCAGGCGTGCGCGGTTCCGATGGGGTCAGCGAAGTTGAAATAGCGAAATTGCATGCTCCACCGCGAGCGCTTCGAGGTGTTGTCGCCCGAAGCATGTAACACCATGAAATCGAGCACAATGAGATCTGTCGGGCTGGAGAGTGGTGCGGCCGTCAGATACCGAGCCAGATAGCTTGACTCATTGGCAATACGCAGCGCGTAGGCGCCGCTGCGCCCGGCGCCTCCCGGGTCGTCGTTGAATACCGGGAGCGCTCCTTCGCCGTGCGAGCCGAGACACACCGACACCGGTCCCATCTCCAGTGTCACTGGGACGAGCGGGCTCCAGAATACGAGACCATCGACGCTTCGCAGCTGCGCCGGATATTCCTGATGCCACATCGCACGATATTTGTCTTCGTTCGGGTTATCAATGCGGATGCCATAACCTCCACCTGCCACACCTGGGGCTGACTTGGGACGAAGTTCACGGAACAGTTGTTCATGCTCGGGAAGACTGACCAGTCGCAAGAAGGCTGGGATTTGTTTCACGGCGTCGTAGACTTCGCCGCCCCACGGGCGATGTACAGCGATCAGCTGCGAGTAGCCCGCATCAAAATTCTCGCCGGCGAACGCAGGCCGTTCCGCCGCAAGCCCATGCTGACGCATGACCCGCCCTATGATGTCGTAGATCCCTCGCTGCACCGCCTCGACGTCGTCACGACGGTAAAAGTTAGGGATCACGAGCATGCCGTCGCGCTGGAACACCTCGACTTGGGCGGCAGTAAGCAACGCTGTCACGATGTTACTCCCGCTTCGATGAGCAGCCTGTGGATGACGGCGCAGGTACGCAGTAGATCCTCGGCGCTCATGTCATGGTAGCTCGGTAGGTTGATTGCGCGAGTTGGTATGGACCAGGCGTTGGCCGTCGTGCCGGCGGGTTCGAACATCGGCAGGCCTGAGAGAGGCCAGAAAAAAACCCGTGCATCGATGTTCTCAGCGGAAAAAGCCGTCTGGATCTGCTCACGGGTGATTCCGCTTGCTTCGCTGAACACCACGGTCGGCATCCAAAATCCGTTTCGGATCCCTGACGGTTCCGGGTTCATCGCCAACGCCGAGTGGGTGGCGAGGGCATCGCGATAGGTGTGCATGATGGCGCGCTTGCGCGCGACGAGTTCCTCGACGCGTTCGAGCTGTGCGCAGCCGACGGCTGCTTGTAGATTCGACATCTTGTACTTGAAGCCTATCTCATCGGGCCAGAACTGCCGAGTCTGGCTGCGCGCACGCCCGTGATTGCTCAGCATCAGTACACGTTCGAAGAGTGCAGCGTCCTGCGTGACGAACATGCCGCCCTCGCCGGTGGTCAGCGTCTTCGTGCCATGAAACGAGAACGCGCCAAAGCGGCCCATCGAGCCTGCTCTGCGACCGTGGTAGACGGAGCCGACCGCTTCGGCGGCATCTTCGATCACCGGGATGCCGTGCTGCCGGCCAATGGCCAGCAGTCGATCCATGTCGCAGAGATTACCGTAGAGGTGAACGGCAACGATGGCTTTGGTGCGGGGCGTGATGGCGGCCTCAACCTGTGTCGGATCGATGCACCAGGAATCTGGCAGAATGTCAACGAAAACGGGTTTCGCCCCAAGATGCACGATCGGCGAGGCGGTCGCGATCCAGTTCGTGTCGGCGAGAATCACCTCATCTCCCGAGCCAATCCCGAGAGCCGCCATCCCAAGGTGCAATGCGCCAGTACAACTCGATGTCGCGATCGCGTGATTGACCCCAAGGTGACGACAGAACTGCGCCTCGAAGCGATGAATGTACTCATAACAGCGATCGCCCCAGCCGTGTGCGGCGGCGTCGGCTGCGTAGTCGGTTTCGAGCTCGGTGATCGAGGGCTTGGTGTAGAAGATCCGCGATTTCATAGGATCCTCAATTCCGGAACGGCGGTCACGAATCGAGTTCCCGCTTTCGTGAGTGTGGCGTTCTGCGCTCGCACCTCGTCGGCGATGTTCCAAGGCAGGATCAGCACACAATCAGGGCGCTGTGCGGCAAGCTCTGCCGGTGGCCGGATCGGAATGTGGCTGCCTGGCATGAATCGGTGCTGCTTCGCTGCGGCCGCATCGAAGACGACTGGCAGCAGATCAGGACGAACACCGGCAAAGTTGAGCAGCGTATTACCCTTGGCGGCTGCGCCATAGGCCACCACCTTGTGACCCAGCCGTTTCTGTTCGATCAGAAATAGTAGCAGATCGTCCTTGATCTTTTCGGCCCGTGCCTGCAACGCGCGGTAGGTGTCGAGTTTCAACAGCCCATGCTCAATCTCGAGCGCGAGCAGCGCCGCCACCGTCGGTGCATCGGCGCGCGGGTCCTCGGCATGACAGCCATGGATACGCAGACTGCCGCCGTGGGTCGGCAGCTGTTCGACGTGGCATACACGCAGCCCCGCGGCTGCGAAAATGCGACTGACCGCATGCAACGACAGATAGGAGAAATGCTCATGGTAGACCGTGTCGAACTGCGACTGCTCCAGCAGGCGCAGCAGGTGCGGAAACTCCAGCGTGATGCGGCCGCCCGGTTTGAGGGCAGCCTTGAGCCCGCGGGTGAAGTCGTTGATATCGGGCACGTGCGCATACACGTTATTGCCCGCGATGAGATCGGCCGCTTCGCCCGCGGCCGCAATCGTGCGGCCGAGTACCTCGCCAAAAAACTCGCGGCGTACCGGGATGCCGAGCTGTTCGGCGGCCAGCGCCGTGCTTTCAGTTGGCTCGATGCCAAGGCATGGGATACCGGCGGCCACGAAGTGCTTGAGCAGGTATCCGTCGTTGGAGGCCACTTCGATGACCTGCGAACCGGAATGCAGCGCGAGCTCGCTGATCATCTGCCGTGCGTAACGCGCGGCGTGTTCCAGCCAGCTTGCCGAGGTGCTCGAGAAGTACGCGTATTCAGCCGTAAAGAGCGTATTGGCGGCTGCATAGTCTTCGGTCTGCGCCAGCCAGCAGACCTCGCAGATCATGATCTTCAACGGGAAGGTCGCTTCGGCGCGGTGAAGGTCTTCAGCGCGTAGGTATGCATTCGACGGGGGCGCGAAGCCTAGGTCGAGAAAGCTCTGCCTGAGCGGTGTCGCGCAGTGGCGGCACTTCATGGTTCGATCCCGGCGAATTGGTCAGTGAGCAGGGGATGCTCGGCATCCCTGGCCGACAGTGTACCGACGGGTAGCGGCCAGGGAATGGCAAGCTTGGGGTCCGTGGGTCTAAGGCCTGCTTCAGCCGGCACCTGGTATGCCGCGCTGTGGCAGTAGAGTAGTTCGACGTCATCGGTAAGGCTCTGAAAACCGTGTGCGCAGCCCTCAGGAATCAGTACGCTCACGTGCTCGTGCGCCGACAGGTGGACCGCCTGCCAGCGCAGGAAGGTGGGCGAACCTCGGCGCACATCGACGATGACGTCGAACACTTCCCCTCGAAGGCAGGTGATGAGCTTCATCTCCGCATGAGGTGGCTGCTGGTAATGCAGTCCTCGTACGGTACCCCTTGTCTCGGTGCGCGTGAGATTGACCTGGGCGATTGCCTTGCGCCAGCCCGCGGCAGCCAGATCGTTCTGGCAAAAAATCCGCTCGAGCGAACCGCGACCATCGCCGATCAGTTTGCGACGGATTTGCTGCAGGCCCGCGAAAGGTAAAGATTGAAACTCGAAGCGGCTCATGTGCAGGGGGCGCTCATGCGCAGGATTCGAAGTCGGCGATGTCCTGTTCGCAAAGCTGCCGTGCCGAGGTGGCGGCGGCCTGCGCGCGATACCACTCGATGGTGCGCCGCACTGAGTCGATCAAGGACCAGCGCGGCACATAGCCGAGGACACTGCTAGCCTTGGCGGTTTCGAGCGCGAGCCATCCCGCCTCGTGGGGGCCTTCGGGCGCGGTCGTTTTCACCACATCGCCGGATCCATAAATGACCTGTGCTCTCGAGATCACCTGCTGCACGGAGGCGGCTTCGTGAGGCTGAGGACCAAAGTTGTACTCGCCCGCCGTCGCGGGGTCCGCGTGCAGCCGCTCGGCTAGGCTGAGGTAGCCTGCCAGCGGCTCGAGCACATGCTGCCAGGGGCGGGTGGCCTGTGGCCGGCGCAGGGTCAAAGCATGACCGGCCTGCCAGGCACGGATCGCATCGGGTATCAATCGATCCTCCGACCAGTCGCCACCACCGATGACATTGCCGGCGCGGGCGGTGGCAACGGCTACGCCCTGCTCGCGCAAGAACGACTCGCGATAACTCGCCGTGACGAGCTCGGCTGCTGCCTTGCTTGCGCTGTACGGGTCATGGCCGCCGAGAGCGTCCGTTTCCCGATAGGGCCACACCCACTCGTGATTGCGATACACCTTGTCGGTGGTGACGATCACTGCCGACTTTACTGTCGCCACTGAACGCAGCGCTTGGAGCACGTGCACGGTGCCTTGCACGTTGGTCGCAAAGGTCTCCACAGGTTCGCGAAAGCTCGCGCGCACGAGCGGCTGTGCGGCGAGGTGAAAGGCGATCTCAGGTCGGGCAGCAGCAACGAGGCGTTCGAGTGCAGCATAGTCCCGGATATCGCAAAAGTGACTGTCGCAAAGCGAGTCCACCTGCGCGAGCCTGAACAGGTTTGGCCGGGTCGCGGGCGGCAGACTGATACCCGTGATCTGTGCGCCGAGGCGATGCAACCAGAGTGTCAGCCAGGCACCCTTGAAGCCTGAGTGTCCCGTCACCAGCACCCGTTTGCCGCGCCAATAGGACCCGCTTGGGTTCACGTCGCTCACCATTTCTTCCAGGGCGCCTGCCCGGATTGCCACAGGTCCTCGAGCAAGTTCTTGTCACGCAGGGTATCCATGGCCTGCCAGAATCCCGGGTGTTCGAACGCCATCATCTCGCCGCGACGGGCGAGTTCTGTGAGCGGTTCGGCCTCGAAGATTGTCCCGTCACTGCTAAGCAAGTCGAGAACTTTCGGTGAAAGCACGAAGAAACCGCCGCTGATGAGGCCACCGTCGCCGCGGGGCTTCTCAGTAAACGCCGTCACTCGCGAAGCTTGCCGCTGAATGGCGCCGTAACGGCCCGGAGGTTGAACGGCAGTGACGGTGGCCCACTTGCCGTGCGCCCGGTGAAATGCGATCGAGGCGCGGATATCGACATCCGACAGGCCGTCACCATAAGTTAAGCAGAAGGCGTCATCGTTCTGGATGTAGTCTGCAACCCGACGAAGGCGACCACCAGTCATGCTGCGCTCGCCCGTGTCTACCAGCGTGACCTTCCACGGCTCAGCGTTACGCTGGTGAACTTCCATTTTGTTCTGCGCTATATCGAACGTCACATCCGACATGTGCAAAAAATAGTTGGCAAAGTATTCCTTGATAAAGTAGCCGCGATAGCCGCAGCAGATCACGAACTCATTCACACCGTGTGCAGAGTACGACTTCATGATGTGCCATAGGATGGGTTTTCCACCGATCTCGATCATCGGCTTCGGCTTCAGGTGTGTCTCCTCGGAAATGCGTGTGCCGAGTCCCCCGGCGAGCACTACGCATTTTATGGGCCGTTTTTCTGCGTCAATCATATTTAAACAAGACCGACCCGCTTTGCCATTTCGGCACCGAGCACTTCATTAAAAAATTTCTGATAAGGCTCGCGTAGCGATGGCACCCACAATTCAATAATCACGAGGCAGGCAGCAAGCTGCTCTATCTGATTGGTTGCAACAAGCGCAATTCTTGCGGTTTTAAGCATCTTGGGACTTAAGTTTTCTCCAGCGTCAAAGCGTTTCTTCATAGCATCGATGAAACTGTGGAAGTAGATGCTGGCGACGAGCAGACCGGCGTCAAGTTTTTCATCATTTGAGACGGTTGAGTCAGCGCGGGCAATGGCCACGAACCCGTCTACGGCCTGCATAACCGCCTGAATTTGCTCTGTCTCAGGCGGCAATCCACCGGCCTCGATTCCGCGTTGATTACTTGTGCGGATCTTATCTGCAGAATCCCAGTTAACACTGTTGTAAAGATACAAAAGATTACTTTCGTAGCTCATCGGCGCAGTAGACAACAGCGCAAAAGTCAGCGACCAGTCTGTGAATCCGGCACGGGTGGGATGGTGTGCGAGGTATCCGTCATATAAATTGCGCCACACAGCGCTGCGTATTGCGCTGTAAAGGGTCACATTTGAGCCGCCGTTCTTTACGAGAAAGTCCTGTACCCGATCTAACGCACATTCGCCGTCGATTGAAAAATTAGTCGGCCGATAGATCCCTTTACCGGTACTGAACATTGCGTGCGAAGGTCGGAAGCCGATCTTTCCGATCAGGTCTACCGATGTCGACGTGCGGAATCCGGGCAGTGCCGTGATGACGTCGTCGTCACCAAGCATCTGGATAAATTCGCCGCGGGCGCTGTCAATGACATGACGCCAGTTCTGAAAGCCGTCGTTAAATGGAGAACGCAGATACCGGAACCCGGGACGCTGCATGCCGCGAAAAAAAGTTTCCTTTTCGTTGTCTCTAGAGTTATCGCTGACGACAACTTCAATGTCTCCGTAAGGCAACAAAGCAAGGGCGGACTCGATCGACGCTCGGGCTGCCGTAAGCGGGGCATGCGATGGAATACAGATCGAAACTGTCGTCATATAGACACCGAAGGCGTAGGCCAGCCACCAGCAGCATCAGCGCAATGAGCAAATAACCGGAAATTATCATTGCTGTCGCTCAGACTGTCGGAACAGAAGAAAGACTTTTCCACAGTTCCGTGACTGCCGCTTCCATTAACAATGGGTGTACCAGTCGACTTTTCCGTCAACGATACATTATCGGGCGCAAGTCCCGACCAGTAGCGCTGCATAACCTGCTGATAGGCTTCTTCGATCTGCCGCGTGAATCTGGCGGAGTCAAAGAGCGGGCAGTTATCCCGATTATCGCGCAAACGTTGCTTCAGCGACCCCAGCTCATCCGGACGGTTTGCCAGGGCAACCGCCATGTCTTCATATTCTTCATTGGTACGCATGATCAGCGTCGGCAGTCCAACCGCGCGAAGCAGACTTGATGCAACCCGAGAAGAGAAGGATCCGCCGATTCGTGTCAAGACGGGCAATCCAGCCCACAGCGCGTCGCTCGCTGTGGTGTGTGCATTGCACGGCCAGGTATCGAGGAATAGGTCCGCCGCCCCATGTCGCGCCAAATGAGCCGCGCCAGGCATCCGAGACGCGAACACCAGACGGTTGGGCTCTACCCCCCTCGACGCCGCCTCGCGCTTGAGGTTCTCGGTCGTTACCGGTCTCTCACTCAGTAGCCACAGCACGCTGCCCGGCACCCTCTTCAGAATCCGCATCCATACATCGAAGGTATCGGGCCGAATCTTGAAGCTGTTGTTGAAGCAGCAGAAGACGAACCCTTGCTCTGGCAAGCCGCACTCCGCGCGCGTGACGACATCAGCCGCAATAGATCGCTGCCTGTCGTTGACTTGGTAGCTGTCGGGCAGCCAGATCACCTTCTCCGAGTAGAACGGAAGGTCCTCCGGCGTGATCAACGTCCGGTCAGCGACGATGTAGTCGATGTACGGACTCGCCATGGTCCCGGGGAAGGCGAGCCAATTCACTTGAATCGGCGCGCAGCGTTCAGCGAGGATTCCCGGCCGGCTGTCCTTTAGATACGCCTTGAGATCAACGGCGATGTCCACCTCGAGTTCTCGGCAACGTGCAGCCACTTCGAGATCGCTTAGATGGCGGACGTCCTCAAATCGGTCGAACGCGTGAACCAACCGCTTGCGCATGGCGTCCTGCTGGTCAGGCCCGAACGAAATAGCAGTCACCTCGAAGCGCTCACGGTCGTGACGCTCGAACATCTCGACGGCGAGTTGGCTGGTAGCGTGATTATGAAAGTCGGCAGACAAGTAGGCGATATGAATCTTGTTCTTCTTGGGTTGACGTACGAGAGGACCGAGTCGCCCGGTCCCGCGGACTTTGTCTCTCACCCATCTCTCAGTGGCATTCCGGAGCAGCGCCTGATCGTCCGTCAGCATGAAGAGTGGAAATGCCTCAGACGCGGTGCGACCCGCCGCGAGATCGGAAGTGATCTTTCCCACAAACGCATCATCGCCTTGCCATTGACAGAATCGGCCGCGAAGATGAGCGATTTTTCCCGGCAGACCGTAAAGATCGGGGTTGAGCTCTAGCGCTATTTCGTAGCTGCCCAGCGCCTCGTACCACCAACCGAGCTCGTGAAGAGCATTTCCCTGATTGAAGTGACCGAGCGCACGGTTTGGAAACTGACGAACAACCTCATTGTAGCTAGTCAGAGCTTCCGGAAACATCCGCCGTGACATGAAGGTGTTTCCGCGATTGTTCAAGGCACCGAGGTGAGCGGGGTAGAGCTCCAAAACCCGGTTGAAATCAGCGCACGCTTCCTCTGGTCGATTTAGGCTGACAAATACATTGCCGCGGCAAAAATGTAAATCGGCGCTTTCGGGAGCCGATTCGATTGCATAGGTCAAGAATACTATGGCCTCATCGAGTCGCCCTGCCGACTGTAGCAGCGCACCAAGATTGTTGAGGACCACCACATCATTCGGCGTGGCGCTTACCGCGCCGACATAGGCAGAGATGGCTTCGTCTGCGTCCTCTGGACGCTTCAGCAAGACAAGCAGCTTCGCCCGATTGTACAAAGCCGACAGAAATCCCGGATCGAGGCGCAATGCGCTCTCGAAACTTGCGAGCGCCTCAGAAAATTTCTCTAGGTGTACGAGTGATAGTCCGCGATTCAAAAAAGCGTTGGCGTGTGCGGGATCGACGACCAGCGCACGATCGTAGCTCGCTATGGCATCATCAACTCGACCGAGCTCCATCAACGCTGCACCATGATTGCAATGAGCGACGGCATTTCGAGGCTCGATCTTGATCGACTTCGCCATCAGCTCTACTGCGTCGTGATTTTCACCCTGCTGATGCGCAATCAGCCCGAGCAGATGCAGCGCATCTGGATGTCTCGGATGTCGTGCTAGGATTTTTCCATAAAGCTTTTTTGCGGACTCAAATTCGCCTTTCTGGTGCGCGGCGATCGCCGCTGCCAAGGAACGATCACGACCCTGATTGCCCGGTCGTGGCCCGTTGTTCCCATAGGTTTTTGTTTTGCTACGCATCATCAGTCGCGACTATTCAGGTTCATGGTATTCGTCAGTTGAGACTGCGTACTCTTAAACGACGCCAAGATTGAATTCATCGCTGAAAACTGTCTCTCGTAATTTGCTGTGAGCCGCTCGACATAGGCATCTAATGTCGCCTGTTTCTTGCTAAGACGATCAATCTTGTCCTGATGACTCTTGCTAATCGCTGGAACTGCACTGTCGGAAGCACTGATCATGTCGTAAGACGCGCGCGCGACATCACCGGCGAGGCCGCTGGGCAGTTGTGAGGCGAGGTAGGGGCTTGGCGCGTCGTTGCTCAATGCGGTGACGACATCGGATGGGTTTGCTTCGTAAGCGTTTGTGAATTTCGACTCATCTGGGAACTGCAGCACCCCGTTACGGTCAAACTCGACACCCAACGAGCTCCAGTGAGTGATCGAAACCGGCTTTGTGCTGAGCTCGCTGAAGGGCTTGGTAATTGCAGAACGCAGGCGCGAAATCACTCCTCGCGCACTCGAGTCATTC
>Ga0164292_10003250_pt1 | contig 13307 bp, 13 predicted proteins | sample GEODES117metaG_FD_111486 | JGI IMG/M metagenome (GOLD analysis project Ga0164292, IMG submission 111486) | Eutrophic lake water microbial communities from Lake Mendota, Wisconsin, USA - GEODES117 metaG | ecosystem: Environmental > Aquatic > Freshwater > Lake | place: USA: Lake Mendota... | reverse complement strand
TGCGGGACGGGGACTGGAAACTGGTGGCGAAGCACGCAGGTGAGTGGGAGCTTTATGATATGGCGGCGGATCGCACGGAGATGCATGATTTGGCCAGTCAGCAACCGGATCGGGTGAAGGCGATGGCGGGGCAGTGGGACGCGTGGGCCAAGCGGGTGGGGGTGATGCCGTGGCCGATTGGGGGCGGCAAGGGAGCGAAGAAGAAGGGCAAGTAGGCTGAGGTAGCCTACTGGTAAAGGAAGGTGGTCAGCGGGCTGGTGGCGGCGGCTTCCGAGGTGGCTTCGGTGAGGCCGACTTCGTAGGCGGCGCGGCCGGCTTCGCAGGCGGCTTTGAAGGCGATGGCCATGCGGGCGGGGTCGCTGGCGATGGCGATGGCGGTGTTGACGAGGACCGCGTCGGCGCCGATTTCGAAGGCTTCGGCGGCGTGGCTAGGGGCGCCGATGCCGGCGTCGACGACAACGGGGACGGTGGCCTGGGTGAGGATGATTTCGATTTGGCGGCGGGTGGTGATGCCTTGATGGGAGCCTATGGGCGAGCCGAGGGGCATGACGGTGGCGGTGCCGACGTCCTGGAGGCGGCGGGCGAGGACGGGGTCGGCGTTGATGTAGGGGAGGACGATGAAACGTTCTTTGACCAGGATTTCAGCGGCTTTGAGGGTTTCGATGGGATCGGGCAGGAGGTAGCGGGGGTCGGGATGGATTTCGAGTTTGACCCAGTTGGGCATGCCGGCGGCGACGGCGAGTCGGGCGAGGCGGACGGCTTCTTCGGCGTTCATGGCGCCGCTGGTGTTGGGGAGGAGGAGGACGTTGGAGGGGATGAAGTCGAGGATGTTGGCGAAGGGATCGCCCTGGCCGGAGAGATCGGTGCGACGGAGGGCGACGGTGACGATTTCGGTGCCGGAGGCGATGATGGCGTCGCGCATGAGTTCACCGGAGGCGAATTTTCCGGTGCCGAGCATGAGTCGGGACTGGAAGGAGCGGCCGGCGATGATGAGGGGGGAGTTGGACATGAAGGGCGGGTGAGGGGATAGTAAGGCGCAGAGGTGGGGAGGGTGCAAGTTGGCAGCGGGAGGTGGCGGCTACTTGGCGAGGTTCAGGAGGGCGAGGGCGTTGAGGGTGGCTTTGGGGATGAAGGAGGCGGGGTAGACAAACTCGGGGCGTTTGCCGGAGGCGGGGTCGGTTTCGGAGCAGTGGGCGTGGTCGCCGAAGGGGCCAAGGCCGTCGAGGGTGGGGCCGAGGGCGCAGAGGTAGTTGGCGTCGCTGAGGCCGCCGCGGGTGGTGGGGAGGGTTTCGAGGCCGCACTCGGAGGCGGCTTTGGCCCAGGTGGCAGCGAGGGCGCTGGTTTCAGGGCCACCGGGCCAGGCGCGGGTGCGACCGAAGGTGGTGACTTCGATTTGGGCACCGCCCGGGGTCAGACCTGATAGAGCGTGGAGGGTGGCTTCGGCTTGGGCGAGGATGGTAGGGTCGTAGGCGCGGACTTCGAGTTCGACGGAGGCGTGGTGGGGGACGCGGTTGAGGACGGTGCCGCCGTGGATGTTGGCGATGTTGACGGTGAGGTTTTGGTCGGGATTGGTGAGGGCGGCGACTTGAGGGAGGAGGTGGGCGAGTTCGGTGATGGCGTTGATGCCGAGGTGGAGGTTGCTGCCGGCGTGGGCGCCTTTGCCGAAGCAGTCGATGCGCATTTCGAGGCGGCCTTTGCGGGCGATGACGAGGTGATGGCGGATGGAGGCTTCGACGGGGCCGCCTTCGAAGACGAGGACGGCCTGGGCACCGGAGGGGCAGCGTTCGGCGGTGCGTTCGGCGAAGTCGGAGCCGATGACTTCTTCGGCGGCGTTGGCGGCGATGATGAGGTGGTTTTGAGCGAAGAAGTTTGGGGCGATGTCGCGGAGGATTTGGAGGGTGAGCCAAATCATCATGGTGCCGCCTTTGTTGTCGACGACACCGGGGCCGTAGATGCAGGCTTCGTCGGGGGATTCGCGCCAGTAGAAGTGGTTGCGGGCTTCTTCTTCAGGAGGGAAGACGGTGTCGAGATGGGTGACGAAGAGGATGGGTTTCGAGGAGGAGGAGCCGGGGCGACTGAGGAAGAGGTGGTGGCCGTGGTCGGGGGGTTGGGAGGGGACGAATTCGGGTTCGAAGCCGAGATCGGCGAAGCAGTCGGCGGTGAGGCGGCCGACGGCGTCGATGCCGGAGGGATTGGTGGTGAAGCTGTTGCAGTCGACCATGCGGCGCAACCAGGCGAGGGCGGCGGGGAGATGGCGGGTGGCGGCTTCCTGGAGGGCGGAGGGGAGTGGGGGCATCTGCAAAAGGATACGCGGGATCTAGCGCTTTACGGGCGTGTTCTTATGAAAGCACAAGCGATGCGAGGTGTGGATCATCGGCAAGGGCGCGGATAGCGGGCTTATTTTCAACGAGTAAACTTGCGAGTTGGTCTGTGGATCCGTTTCCTGTGCGCAGCCAGACAATCTTTGGTGGTGGGCCATAGAGAAGGCTGCGATGATGGAAGTCAGAGTCTTTTGAGACAATGATGCAGCCATGGAATTTGGCATAGTCCCAAACTTCTGAGTCGGGCCTACCCAACAGTCCACAATCGCGGGCGTGGCGGCAACCCGGGAAGGTCTGGATGAGGAGTCGTGTCAGACGGGGTGAGAGATTCTCGTCAAACAGCAAGTTCATGAGGCAGCACGTTCAATCGGCGGTCCCTTTCGGCGGCGAATGCGAAGCAAGCCTGAAGGTCGTCATTGGTGAGGTCGGGGAAATCGGCAAGAATCTCGCCGGGTGTCATTCCACTGCCCAAGTATTCAAAAATGTCAGCAACGGTGATGCGGGTTCCGCGAATGCATGGTTTACCGGAGCGAATTCGAGGGTCGATGACAATGCGGTCCAAGTAATTCATGGGGAAGTTTAGTTTTCAATGAAGACGACGTCAAGCTTGGTGGAGGTGGCGTGTTGCCGGGTAAATCTGGTTGCGTGGGGGGGGAATCTTGGTGAAGTCGGGGGACTGGAGATTGTTTTGACTGTATCTACACGCACACTTGTGGCCATACCGGCCCGTTGGGGATCGACCCGGTTTCCGGGGAAGCCGTTGCATTTGATCGCGGGGAAACCCCTGGTGCAGCATGTGTGGGAGCGGTGTCAGGACTGCCGGGAGGTGGATGACATCATCATCGCGACAGATGATGAGCGGATCGTGGAAGCCGGGGAGGCGTTTGGGGCGCGGGTGGTGATGACATCGCCGGAGCATCCGAGCGGGACGGATCGCATAGCGGAGGCGGCGGGGTTGTTTCCGGAGCATGGGGTTTTGATCAATGTGCAGGGGGATGAGCCGTTGATTTCGCCGCGATTGATTGATGAGCTGGCGGTGACGATGCGAGGGGACCGGGGGATACCGATGATCACGGCGGCGGCTCCGATTCGGGAGGCGGCGTTGGTGGGGGATGCGAATGTGGTCAAGGTGGTTTTGGACGAGAAAGGGGATGCGCTGTATTTTTCGAGGTCGCCGCTGCCGTTTTTCCGGAATGAGGTGCCGGAGCTGGTGCCGCTGAGGCATTTGGGGATTTATGGGTTTCAACGCGATTTTTTGCTGGAGTTTGTGTCGTGGCCGCCGGCGGCGCTGGAGCGTGCGGAGTCGCTGGAGCAATTGCGGGCGTTGGCGCATGGGGCGCGGATTCGGGTGGTGTTGACGGATGATTTGTCGCCCGGGGTGGATACGCTGGAACAGGCGATGGCGATCGAAGAGCGATTGCGGGCATGAAGGGGCGTTGCGCGGGGAGGTTTCCTGAGTAAGGAGAGGGAATTATCAATACCGATTTCCCACCCATGAAGTATATTTTTGTCACCGGAGGCGTGGTCAGTTCACTTGGCAAAGGTCTTGCAGCGGCATCACTTGGCACGCTGTTGGAGTATCGCGGCTTCAAGGTGATCATGCAGAAGTTTGATCCCTATTTGAACATCGATCCAGGCACGATGAATCCTTATGAGCACGGGGAAGTTTATGTGCTGGATGACGGGGCGGAGACGGATTTGGATTTGGGTCATTATGAGCGGTTCACGCACACCAATTTGTCGAGACTGAACAATCTGACGAGTGGGCAGGTGTATTCGACAGTGATTGAGAAGGAGCGTGCGGGGAAGTATCAGGGGAGCACGGTGCAGGTGATTCCGCATGTGACGAACGAGATCAAGGCGCGCATTGACGAGGTGGCGTTGAAGATGGGCGGGGACATCATCATCACGGAGATTGGTGGGACGGTTGGGGACATTGAGGGGCTGCCCTTTTTGGAGGCGATCCGGCAATTCGGGCATGACAAGCCGGCGGGGGATGTTCTTTACATTCACACGACTTTGGTGCCGTATTTGCGCGCGGCGGGTGAGTTGAAGACGAAGCCGACGCAGCAGAGCATTGCGAAGTTGCGGGAGATCGGGATTGGGCCGCACATCATTTTGGCGCGGACGGAGATGGCCTTGGATCAGGATGTGAGGCACAAGATCTCGTTGTTTTGCAACGTGCCGATTGAGAATGTGATCGAGGCGCGGGACGTGAAGAACACGATTTACGAGGTGCCGCTGAAGTTGCATGAAGAGCGGCTGGATGACCGGGTGTGCAAGCTACTGGGATTGGAGAGGAAGGATCCGGATCTGGCGACGTGGCGGAGTTTTGTGAACCGGGTGATTCATCCGACGCATCATGTGCGCATCGGGGTGGTGGGGAAATACATTGAGTTGCAGGATGCGTACAAGAGCATTTATGAGGCGCTGACGCATGCGGGGGCGGCGACGGACTGCAAGGTGGACATTGTGCGGGTGGATGCGGAGGCGATTGAGAAGGCGGGGCCGGAGCTGTATTTGATGGGGTTGCAGGGGATTTTGATTCCGGGCGGGTTTGGCGATCGGGGGACGGAGGGCAAGATCATGGCGGCGCGTTATGCGCGGGAGAAGGGGGTGCCGTTTTTTGGGATTTGTTTGGGGATGCAGATCGCGGTGATTGAGTTTGCGCGGAATGTGGCGGGGCTAGAAGGGGCGAACAGCACGGAGTTTGACAAGGTGGGGCCGCATCCGGTGATCAGTTTGATGGAGGAGCAGAAAAAGGTGATCAACATGGGTGGGACCATGCGTTTGGGGACCTGGGTGACGGATTTGGTTCCAGGGAGTCGAGCTTACAGTTTGTATCAGAGTGCGACGATCACGGAGCGGCATCGGCATCGGTATGAATTCAACTCGGCGTATAAGGAGCAATTGGAGTCGCACGGGTTGGTGGTGTCCGGGATGTCGCCGAATGGGGAGTTGGCGGAGATTGTGGAGTTGCCGAGCCATCCGTATTTCATTGCATGCCAGTTTCATCCGGAGTTTCTTTCGAAGCCGAATCACCCGCATGTGTTGTTTCACGGGTTTGTGAAAGCGGCGATGAATCAGCATGGGACGCCGCCGGTGAGTTGTTGAGGAAGATCGTGATGGCTGGAGCGTTTACTTGAGCGATGAGATGGACGCTGCTTCTTTTGCCGTTGGGGCTGCTGGTAGGGAGTGGGCTGGTGGTGGGGCAAGAGAAGGAGGCAATGTCTGGTCAGGTGACGCATTTCGGGACGAAGGATAGCGACATTCCGCAAGATCCGAGGGAGGCGGGAAGAGGGGAGTTTTTGGATTTTCCGACCTGGCCTTTGAGCAAGTCGCTACCGAACGATGTGTTCACTTTTGCGAGGCTGCGTTATGACTCGATGTCGGGCGGGGGGAGGTGGAGGCGGGGGTCGAAGTGGTTGACGGATTATCCGGATGCGGATTTGAATTTTTCGTATCGGATTCAACAACTCACTTCGTTGGAGGTGAATCCGAAGGGGGTGATTGTGGATATCGAGGCGGAGCAGTTGAGGCATTACCCGTTCATTTACATGATTGAGCCGGGGGACATCATGCTGACGGATGAGGAGGCGAAGGTGTTGAGGGAGTATTTGATGAACGGGGGGTTTTTGATGGTGGATGATTTTTGGGGGTTTGAGGAGTGGGACAACTTCCACCGGGCGTTGAAGCAGATTTTTCCGGAGCGAGAGGCGGAGGAGTTGGATGTGTCGCACGAGGTGTTTCATGCGGTGTTCCCGTTGAAGGTGAAGCCGCAGATTCCGAGTGTGGGAGCGGCGATGGACGGGCGCAGTCAGGGGATTACCTTCGAGTGGAACAAACCCGGGTCAGAAGAGGTGCATTACAAAGGGGTGTTTGATGACAAGCGGCGGATGATGATGATGATTTGTCACAACACGGATTTGGGGGATGGCTGGGAGGAGGAGGGGACGGATCCGTGGTATTTCCGGGAGTTTTCGGAGAAGTATGCGTATCCGCTGGGGATCAACATTTTGTTTTATGCGCTGACGCATTGATTCGATTGCGGATTTTGGAATGCGGAATGCGGATTGGTGAGGAATTGCGAAGGGTGGAGGGCGGAGGGTGAAGATTGGGTGTGGTTGGGGTTGCAATGGTGGGGGGCGGAGTGCAGTTGTTATAGGGAGTTTCCTTTTTGATGCGATTTTCTGATCATTCATCCATTCTACCAGTCTTCGGGTTCTTGGCGGCGACTGCGATTTTTGCGACCGAACCGGTGGAGGAGGTGAGGCGGGCGATTGTGGTGGAGGATGAGGTGGTTCAGCAGGTTTTGACGCCGGAGTTGGAGGCTTTGCCGAGGGTGCTGCCTGAGAAGGTGCAGATGACTTACACGCGATGCGAGGTGCCGGGGTCGGTGATTGCGGTGACGTTTGATGATGGGCCGCATCCGGAGTTCACGCCGCGACTGCTGGACACGCTGAAGGAGCGGAACATTAAGGCGACGTTTTTCATGGTAGGGCGGAATGCGGCGGCGTTTCCGCAGATTGTGAAGCGGATGGTGGAGGAGGGGCATGAGGTGGCGAATCACACGTGGGCGCATCCTTTGCTGACGGGGTATAGTGGCGATGGAGTGGCGTCGCAGTTGAAGCGGGCGCATGATGCGATTGAGAAGGCGGGCGGGGTGGCACCGATTTTGTATCGGCCACCGTATGGCGGGGTGCGGCTGGGGCAGCGGCGGAGCATTCAGGAGCAGTTTGGGTATCCGACGATTTTGTGGGATTTGGACCCGCTGGATTGGCAGTCGCCGCGGTCGGTGCAGAAGGTGCATGACCGGGTTTTGGCGGGGACAAAGCCGGGGTCGATAGTGTTGTTGCATGACATTCATGAGACGACGGTGAATGCGATGCCGGCGACGCTGGATGTGTTGATTGAGCGCGGGTTTAAGATGGTGACGGTGACGCAGTTGCTTCAGTTGGAGGCGCAGCATGCGCCGAAGGTTGCGACGGTTCCGCCGGTTGAGGTGGAGGCGCCGGAGGGGTTGGAGAATCCGGTGGGAGTGGTTGAGGGTGAGGCGGTGCCGGGCGTGGCGGAGATGCCGGAGTAGGGGAGCGATGCGGGATGAGTGAATGAGGTGACGGGGGTGATTGCCGATTCAAAGGTTGAATCCGGGAAGAGGATGGGGTTTTGCGCTTGCGGAGCTTTGTGGTAGAGTGTGGGAGATGAGAGCGCCTGCAGTCGATTTGAATGGACATGTTGTCCCGGCTTTCCCGCCTTGGCTGGATTTGCCGCCGGGTTACATTGTCAACGATTGGATTGCTTGGCAAAAGGGGAAGCTTGTGGCGGCGCGGTTGCGGGAGAATCCGGAATGGTTGGCCATGTTGGCGTCAGAGCTTTCGGCACGGCAGGACCATTTGTTTGCTGCTAGTCTGGAATGGCTTGAACTTTTACGCGGCGGTGAGGTGGAAAAGGTGGCGAGCATCTTGGAATCTCCCGATCCCGAGGGCCAACGACTGAGATCTTCAGCCCCATTTCGAGGAGAGCGGTTTGTGAAAGCTGAAGAAATGGAGGCGATCCGTGAGAGAGCTTACCTTGGATGATTTGAAGAAGGCGGGGGCCGTTTTTCGGCGCTGCGTGCCTGATTTGTCGGAAGTTTATGTTTTGGGTTCCTGCTCATTGGTGGCCTGGGAGCCGAGCATCGACGCGGCGCTTCGAACTTCGGTGGACGTGGATTTCTCTCCCGTGGGCAGGGCTCTATTGTATTTTGATTCCAAGTTTGTAGAGCAGTGGGCAGGGTTGGAGAGCGAGTTCTTTGAAGTGAATCAGTTTTATATTGATTATGTGACGCCGGATTTACTTCGGTGCACTCCGCCGGGGTGGCAGGAGCGTGTGCGAGTGATTGAGTTAGCCGCTGGGCTGGCGGGTCACTGTCTGGATCCGCATGATGTGGCTTACAACAAGCTTTGGGCGGGTCGGCCCAAGGATATTCTTTGGGTTCGGGGATTGATTGCGACGGGGTTGATTTCGATGGAGCGACTGAAAGTGATGCACAATGGGAATCCCATTCCATTGGAAGATCATCAAAAGGTGTCGAGGTCGATGCAGCAAGTGGAGCAGGCTGCGGATTGATGGGTTGCAGTGGGACGATCCGCTGGCGCTCGTCGGATGCGATCGAGTGGGTCGCGCCAAGGCTCAGGGGAGGTAGGGGGCGCAGCGGGTATTGAGGAGGGTGATGAGGGCGGGGTCCATGAAGGGGTAGTGGTCGGGGATATTGAGGACGGCGATGCGTTTGCCGGCGAGGGCGGATTTGAATTTTCGATTGAGGCGGGTGCGATGGATTTTTTCCATGACGAGGATGAGGTCTGCCCACTCGATTTGCTCTTCGGACAGGGGGACTTCGGCGTCGGGGTTGAGGCCGGCGGAGTCTGCCTCGACGCCGGGATGATTCGCGAAGATGGCTTCGGCGGTGGGGCTGCGGAGTTTGTTTCGGGAGCAGAGGAAGAGGAGGTGTTTCTTCGGCATGGCTGGGACTTACGGGATGGCGCGTCAGATGTCCATCCTTCACCCGTCAGAAGCAGGCGTGGCGTTTACTGTGAAAAGTGGGCGGGATGCAATCCCGCCCTCCACGGGAGGCGATTAGCTCACCATTTCGAGGCCGGTGCGTTCGGTTTCGGTGAGGTAGCAGGCGGGGTCGGAGGCCCAGAGGGTGCCGTGGTTGTTGGCGGCGGCGCGGGGTTGTTTATGCGGAATTTGTGTTCGGGGTCAGGGAATCTGGCTGAGCGCTGTGTTAACTGAATGCGCCATCGGTGTGGTTGGGCGACCGAGCAGTTGGCTGAGTTTTTGGCTGTCGTCGAACAGGGCACCGTGAGATGCGGCCACATCCCAACGGGCCAAGCCGGAGGCCAGGGGTTCAGGGAGGCCGACGGAGAGCAGGATATCGCGATAGACCTCTTCGGGAAGGTTTTGATAGGGGATGGTTTTGCCGGACTGACGGGAAGTCTCCGCAGCCATTTCACTCAAGGTGTAGGATTCATCACCGGCGAGTTCGTGGATGGTGCCGGTGAGGGGTGCAGGATGTGAGAGCACGAGAGCGGCGGCTTCTGCGTAGTCGGCACGCGCCGCGGAGGCGATGCGACCTTCGCCAGCGCTGCCGACTAGAGCGCCATGGGCAAGCGCGGCAGGAATCGAGGCGGTGTAGTTTTCTGTGTACCAGCCATTGCGGAGGATGGTGAAGGAGAGGCCTGAGGTGGAGATTTGTTGCTCGGTGGCGAGGTGTTCTTGGGCGAGGTCAAGGGATGATGAGTCGGCATGGAGCAGACTGGTGTAGACGATCTCTGAGACGCCTGCGCGCTGGGCGGCGGCGATGACTCGCCCGTGTTGTGCGGTGCGTTGGCCGAGTTCGCTGGAGGAGATGAGCAGGAGGCGCTGGACGTCTTTCAAGGCGGCAGTCAGGGCAGTTTCATCGGCATAATCCGCTTGGCGAACCTGGAGGCCCTGGGCGGCGAGGTTCTCCGCTTTGGCAGGGTTGCGAACGATGGCGACGATCGATGAAGGATCGACGTTTTGGCGAAGGAGGTTTTCAACAACGAGGTGGCCCAGTTGGCCGGTGGTTCCAGTGAGTGCGATCATGAGATTTGGATGAGAGGGATTGCGTTTTGAGCGGGGTTGGTTATGAATCCGCTGTCAGTTCCCTTTGTATACCGAGGGCCAAAATCCCGCAAGAGGGGTCATTTTTGTGACTCAGTAACCCGCAAGTAACCGCTCATGATGAAACTTCATTTCCTTCCTGTTCAGCGTGGCACAGACCACGCGAAGTTGTGTCCGGTGCGCGATGTGCTGGACTGCATTGGTGATCGCTGGAGCTTGCTCATCTTGCTGACTCTTGCGCAGCAAGGTGTGCTGCGGTTCACCGCTTTGAAGCGTGCCATTGGTGACATTTCGCAGCGCATGCTGGCGCAAACGCTGCGCGGGTTGGAGCGGGATGGCTACGTCACGCGCAAGATTTATCCGACTGTTCCTCCGCAGGTGGAATACCGGCTGACGAATCTGGGGGAGTCGTTGTTGGCGAAGATCGAGCCTTTGGTGGCATGGGCTGATCAGAATCACGACCGCGTTCGAAAGGCGCGGGAGCGTTATGTAGCAGGTTCGGTGGCTTCTGAGGAGAAGGGGTGATCAGTCGGGGGTGTTGGGGAGTGTGATCGCGATGCGTTCTTCGAGACGGTCCTTGAATTTCCAGGTGCCGTTGAGTTGGACGGCGTCGTCGATGCTGATTTCGATGGGGGTGCCATCGGCGGTGGTGAGGTCGAGATCGACGTCGTCGTAGGTGGGTTGGTCGGCGGGTGCGTCGTCATCGATGTCGAGTTCGACCTTGGTGAGTTGGAGAGCGGCTAGGTCGCCGAGGTTTTTGGTGATGAAGGCGCGGATGCTGGCGGCGCGGTGGAGGATGACGGCGTGGTCGCGCTGTTGGTTTTTGATTTCGCGCTGGTAGTCTTTGGCGGCCTCCTCAGGAGTGGAGCCTTCGGCGAGTTCCTGGGCTTCCTCGAGTTTGGCGAGGGTTTCGGGGGTGTGCCAGCAAGCGAGGAGGGCGTTGTCGTCTCCGGATTTGAGGGCTGAGACAAAGGCTTCGGCGAGGGCCTGAATTTCCGGGGGGACGGGCGTGTCGTCGTCGGCGCGGAGCGGGGAGAGGGTCAGAATCGCGAGGGCCGTGAGGAGGGGGCGTTTCATAGGTTTGCAATGAAGTGAGAGGGAAGGGTGGAGGGCAAGTGAAGATTTGGTGACGTGATGAGGGGGGTGGGTGTAAAAAAGTTAGGGTCTTGGCTGGTAAGGTGAGCCGGGGTGTGGTAGGCGTTCCAGTTCGCGCTGGGGGATTGCCCGGGGCGGACTCGTTTCTATGCCGGACCTCGCCACTGCCATACCAGGACTCATGCAATTGTTCACGCCGGAAACGAGGCGGGAGGCGGAGCGATTGGTGGATTATGATGCGGTGATGTCGCTGGATTTGGATGAGTTTGAGGCGGTGGCGGAGGTGGCGCTCGATGACACGACGGTGGGGGCGCGATGGGTGAAGATGGATGAGGGTTGGCGGGGGCAGACGGATGCGGCGGAGTTGGTCAAGGAATTGGTGTTGTGTTCGGTGCTGGTGGCGGTGGGGCGGCGGGCGGTGGCGCCGACGGAGGCGGACATCGAGGCGGAGGAAGAGGATTTTGTGGAGTGGCTGGAGCGGCATCTTTCGCGGAAGGTGACTGAGGCGGAGATGGGGTATTTGGAAAAGGTGGAGAAGCGGTTCCGGCGGGTGCGTCAGACGGGGGAGATTTTTGACCAGGACATGGTGCGGTTGCATCCGCGGTGGAACATTGAGTCGATGGAGCCGCTGACGCTGTGGCCGAACCGGCCGAGGACGTTGCGGGAGTTTTGGGGTTATGTGGCGTTGGCTTTGGATGAAAAGGGGTTGGCGATTCCGCGGTTTTTGCTGAAGGCGGCGGAGTTGGATCGAGGGCGGAGGCGATTGGCGGATTGGAAGCGGTCGATGGAGTTGCCGAGGTGGACGGAGCGAGTGCGGGCGTTGGCGAGGGCGGCGGTTGCGGTGGAGGTGGATGAGGTGACGGAAGGGGATGAGGGGGTTTTGATGTCGGGGAAAGAGGCGAGGTTGATGGTGACGACGTCGGAATTGAAGGTGCAGGTGGCGGGGGTGTCGGGTATTTTTGTGACGGTGATGCCGGGGGATTTGGCGGGAATAGTGGCGAGGTTGGAGACGGGGCGTTTGGCGTTGGATGTGGTGTCGGCGCTATTGTTGCGGATGTGTTTGGACGGGCAGCGTGGCAGTGGGGCGGCGGCGTTTCGGTTGGATCATGGGGCGGCGGTGAGGCTGCTGATGGCGGTGCTGGCGCAGCCGGAGATGGGGGCGAGGGTGGTGACGCTGGATGGGGTGGCTTTGAGGCAGGAGGTGGAGGCGCTGAGGTGGGCGGCTGCGGAGACGGCGCGCGGGGATGAATTGAGTTTGAGTTTGGTGCGAGCGGATGGGACACCGGCGGCGATGCCGATACGGGTGCTGGCGGGAGTGCCGACGCATTATTTGAGTGATGAAGCGGTGGTGCCGGGGCCCGTTTGGTTTGGTGAGGAGAATCGAGTGGACGGGCCGTTGCTGGTGCCGATGAAGGCGCTGAGTTCGGAGGATGGGGTGTTGTTTTTGGAGAAGCTGGGGGTGGAGCTGCCACAGACTTTGGCGGAGAAGGTGGTGCATGAGCCGCTGCAGGTGCGGGTGCGGGCGGGGTGTCTGGCGAAGTCGGCGACGTCGGGGGCGGAGTATGCGGTGATGCAGGTGGAGGCGGTGGATGCGGAGGGGCGGCTGGTGGAGCGGTTGAGGGGAGATGGGTGGGGTGAGACGGGTGCGGAGTTGCCGCCGACGGAAGGGAAGATCATTTTGCGGGATCGGGCGATGCTGGCGAAAGCGGAGCAGGCGTTGGAGGCTTTCCGGTCAACGTTTGACCCGGAGCATCAGGGATTTCGGGTGCGATTGACGAGGCAGTTTCCAGATCAGTTTCATGCTTGGGCGACGTCGTTGCCGGAGGGGATGCAGCTTGAGCCGGATGAGCGGTTGCAGACGATTTTAGCGGATCCGTTGATTGCGCGGGTGAAGTTGGAGGCGAGGCAGACGGAGTCGATCGACTGGTTTGATTTGCGGTTGATGTTTGAGATTGAGGGGACGGAGCTGAAGGCGGCGGAGATTCGGCGGTTGGTGGCGGCGCGGGGCGGGTTTGTGAGGTTGGCGGACGGGACGTGGAAGCGGGTGGAGCTGCAGTTGAGCGAGGAGCAGCAGGCGATGATCGATCAATTGGGGATCGAGTTGGAGGAGTTGGGGGATGAGGCCCACCGGTTGCATTGGAGGCAGTTGGCGAACGAGAAGGTGGCGGAGTTGATCCAGCCACAGGCGTGGCAGTCGGTCTCGCGGCGGTTGGAGGCGGCGGAGCTGATGGAGAAGCCGGATGTGCCGAAGGAATTGCAGATGAC
>Ga0164292_10003246_pt1 | contig 13310 bp, 11 predicted proteins | sample GEODES117metaG_FD_111486 | JGI IMG/M metagenome (GOLD analysis project Ga0164292, IMG submission 111486) | Eutrophic lake water microbial communities from Lake Mendota, Wisconsin, USA - GEODES117 metaG | ecosystem: Environmental > Aquatic > Freshwater > Lake | place: USA: Lake Mendota... | reverse complement strand
GAACATCCTTGAGGTTGAATTTAAAACTGAAGAGGTTTTTTGCAGAACCGATGGATGAAATTTAACAGATGAATATGTTTTGTCAACGAAATATTTGGGCAAATCCTCTGTATTTTCTTAATTTATGTCAATATCTGAGAAATACATGAACAATACCTATACAAATTGCGGGTTTTCCCTAGATGGGACGAAAATTGTGAGCGACACCTTCACACGGCTCACTTATCGGGTGCTGAAATTCGTGCCATGTGCAACAAATGCAGGATCCCCATCTTGTCCAAACGTATCTCATGGAATACGATCAACGCCGAATTGAAATACGACAAACGAACGAATACGCCAAATGGTTTGATTCACTTCGTGAACCCTTGGTCAAAGTCAGGATTGATATTCGTCTTCGGCGGCTTTCATTGGGATATTGGGGAGATGCGAAATTTGTAGCTGATGGCCTCATGGAATTGCGATTTCATTTTGGCCCCGGTTACCGGCTGTATTTCATTCAACAAGGTCCCGCATTGGTGTTGCTGCTGGCTGGCGGTACCAAAGCAACACAGGAAAACGACATTCAAAGAGCCCACTATTTGGCTCGCCATTTGTAGGAGTGCACCTTGGCTAAAACAGAAACAATCAAGTGGGATGCGGCAGATCATTTGACTAACGGACAAGCAATGGCCGCCTATTTAGAGGCAGCTTTGGAAATAGGCGACCCCGCATTGGTCACGGCTGCGCTGGGCGATATTGCCCGCGCCAAGGGCATGACGCAGGTGGCACGCGACACAGGCTTGGGCCGTGAAAGCCTATACAAAGCGCTATCTGCCGATGGCAATCCCGAGTTTTCAACCGTGCTGAAAGTGATCGCTGCATTGGGCTTGAAATTAACGGCTACCCCTGTCTAACCCATTAAGCAAGCAGCTTATCTTGAGCTTGGGCGCTGGCAGCAAACTGGTGATGCGCTGATAAAGCTCAAATAAAAACGACACGCGTTCGGCGTCGGAGGCATCGGTTTTGGGGCCGCCGCTGGGCACATAAGCGGCGTCCACGGCGGCGTCGAGTTTGTGGTGGGCGCGCAGCAGCGCGGGCGGCATGGTGAGGGGGTCGTAGAGATCGGCCAAGGACGAGGTGGGAAAGCGTGCGCGGGCTTCCAACACGCCCTGCGCGGCTTGTTCGATGGCGTTGCGGTGTTTGTCACTGCGTGATTCGCCTGCGAAGCCGGGCCAAGGGTAGTTGTTGTAAACGATGGTGTTGGAGTAGCGGAAGCGACTTTCAAGCCACCCTTCAAGTGGCGAACATCGAATTGACCGAAATCGCAAACCTCAACACCTTGAAAATAAACAAAAATGCTTTTAATTAAAAACAAAAAAGTTTATATTTCACCACCTGCTTGCCAAGAGTGCTCACATGAAACAAAGTGAGTTTGTCAGGTGGTTGTCTCAAAAAGGAGCCACTTTCAAGGATGGCAGCAAACACTTGAAGGTGTATTGCAATGGACGACAAACGGTTCTGCCCCGCCACCCCTCAAAAGAGTTGAAGCAGGGTTTGGTGGAGGCCGTGAAAAAGCAACTCGGCTTGAAGTGAATCGCGATTGGAAGGCAAACAATGTTTTATCCAGCAGTTTTGACAGAAGACCCCGCAGGTGGTTTTGTGGTGAGTTTTCGGGACATCCCCGAAGCCCTCACACAAGGCGAAGATGAAAAAGAGGCTTTAGAGATGGCCGAAGATGCGTTGATCAACGCCTTGGACTTTTACTTTGACGACCAACGGCCTGTGCCTTTGCCCAGCAAAGCCAAGCGCGGAGAACGTTTGGTGGGCTTGCCATTGAGCATCGCAGCCAAGGTGCTGTTGTTGAATGAAATGCTGGCCCAAAACATTCGTCCCGCCGATTTGGCGCGGCGCATGAACGTGCTGCCGCAAGAAGTCCATCGCTTGCTCAGCCTGGACCACAAAACCAAAATCGATACCGTGGCATTGGCCTTGCTGTCCTTGGGGCGGCGGTTTGAATTGACGGTGGCTTGAACGTAGAAGATCAAAGTACCGCTTGGCTCAGTTGCAATTGTTCGCGCAAGGCCCGAATTCGATCACTGCTGTAGGGCTGAATCGGTGGCAAGCAAAGCGCGTCAAATTTTTTTATTTTCCGTTTGTCGAAGAAGCCTTACAGATGCAAATCAGCAGCTGATTCATGCACTGCCTCCAAGATGGCGCTTTGATGTTTGGGTTTAGTCGTCATAGCCTAGTGGCACCTTTTGAGTTATTCATGGCTCACGCTTTGCCGCCAATACCGCCTGTGTTGTGCCCGCTCACACAGCAGAACCTCGGGCTGGTCGCTGCGCCAGGTCATGGCGCCACAGTCAGGTGACAAACGCACACCCACGCCGCGTTGCGCATAGCGCTGCAACACCTGCGGCGCGGGGTGGCCATAGCGGTTGCGGTAGCCCATTTGGAACAAGGCCCAGCGCGGTTGCACCGCCTTGATGAACGCTTCAGTAGACGATGTTTTGCTGCCGTGGTGTGGCACCAGCAGCACATTGGCCCGAAGTTGTGCACCCGCGCGTTGCAACAAAGCTTGTTCTTGAAAGGCTTCAATATCCCCTGTGAGCAACGCCACTTGGGAGCCTGCGCTGATGCGCAGCACACAACTTCGTGCATTCGGCGACCACGGCAAGGCATAGTCCTGCGCCAGTGGATGCAGGACCGCAAACTGCACGCCGTCCCACTGCCAAGCCTGCCCTGCTTCACAACGTTGCATGGGCCATTGCCCAAACAAAGCTTGACCGTGCACGATGGAGGTCAACACCCGCGCTTGGGGCTGCAGTTGTTGCACGGACAAGGCCCCGCCCGTGTGGTCGCTGTCTTGGTGGCTCAGCACCAAGGTGTCCAGCCGCTCGTTGCTTCGTTGCAGCAAGGGCAGCAACACACGCTGCCCGGCATCGCTGTCGCTGCCAAAACGCGGCCCGGTGTCAAACAACAAGCTGTGTTGCGCGGTGCGCACCAAGACCGCATTGCCTTGACCCACATCAGCGACCATCAACTCAAACTGACCAGGCACCGGCCGCGCTACCGGCCATAGCAAACAAGGCACCACCAAGCCCAGACCCCAGAGACGCTGCCGCCAAGGCCTGGGATAAGCCACCCAAGCTCCGCCTGTCAGACCCACAACGGCCAACCACCAAGGCGGCTGTGCCATATGCCAAACCGCCCATGCCCATGTCGACATGGGCTGCAACACCGCGCACAGTGCTTGCAGACTCAGGCTACACAACTGCCACAACGGCGACCACAACGTGCCCAAAAACGCCAGCGGCGTGACCACCAGCGTGACCCATGGAATGGCGAACAAATTCACCAGCAAACCCACCACCGACAACTGCTGAAACAACAAGACGCAAAGGGGTGCCAAGCACACGCTGATGTGCATTTGTTCCTTCAACAGATGCACGGCTTGTTGACCCAGCCTTTGCCACTGGTGGGGTGAATGCTTTGCATCAGAAATGGATGGGGTGCCCAAAAACAATACACCCACAGCGACAAAACTCAGCCAAAACCCGGCTTGCATCAGGGCCCAGGGGTCGAGACACAACACCGCCACCATGGCCAACAACCATTGCGGCAACAAGGGCCAGCGCAGTGCCTGAAAGCGCAAGGCGCAGACCACGGCCAGCATCACCACGGTTCGTTGTGCTGGCACACCCCAACCACTGAACAAGGCATAGGCGGCAGCGCACAGCAGCCCGCCCCACAGTGCCGCCCATGGTGCTGGGACATGCAAACACCAAGAGCGGCCCCACGCCCCACTGACACGCCACAGTTGAAGCACCAACCAACGGGTCACCCAAGCCCACAAGGTGATGTGCAAACCCGAGATGCTCATCAAATGGGCGATCCCGGTGATGCGAAACAGATCCCAGTCGGCACGTTCAATCGCTGCTTGGTCGCCCATGAGCAGAGCGCCGATCAGCCCCGCCCAACGCGACTCGGCAACTGTTTGCGCGATGCGCTGCCGTGTGCTTTGGCGCAGTTGTTCAATCGGAAATTGCCAGGTGTCTTCCAAGCGCTGTGCGGGCATGACTTTGGGGCCGTCGCGCACATGGCCGCTGGCGTGCAGGCCTTGCTCCCACATCCACAGTTCCGCATCAAAACCGCCGGGGTTGGCCAAACCATGCGGTCGCTTCAGCCGAACAGTGAATTGCCAGCGTTCGCCTGCTTGCACATCAGGCAAGGCCTTGCGCTCGCCGCCCCATGCTTGGTTGTACCAAGCAAGTTGAATCTGGCTGGGCAATGACACTGCTTGGGCGTCGCTTTCGCGCTGTGCGCTGTTCACTTCAAAGCGAAACCGCAACCCATCCGTGTGCCACTGCGGCATGGCGGCCACCACACCGCCGATGCGCAAGTCCACACCTTCCAGCGATGGGGACAAGCTTTGCGATTGAAACCACAGTGCGCGACAGCCGACGCTGGCGAAAGCGCCGCAAGCCACCAGCAGCATGGTGGCCAAGAGTTTGAAAACATGGCGATGCTTGGCTGAGCCTGGCGCTGAAAGTGCTGCGGCGTCGAGCACTGGACTTGTGGTGTTGTTTGCAAGGCTGGTTTGCCGCTGATCTGGCGAACAGCGCAACAACCAAACAAGCAGAACAAGCACCAGCAACAAGCCCGCGCCATATATCCAAGCTGGCCACAGCACCGTTTGAAACAACTGCGCAGCGGTTCCAAGCACCCATGCCAGCAGCAAGGGACTTAAAAAATGAACATGGGGAACGTCACGCAGCAACCGAGTCCTTCCAGCAATGCTTGACCAACAAGGTCAAGCGGGAAGGACACTGTAGAAAAACCTGTCAGGGTTCGGGTTTAGCGCAAACCTGTTTTTTAAGAAGTGCCAGGTACGAACCGGGGCGGATGGCGGCGTCGCGTGGCCGCCAGTCGGCCGCTTCGTAAAAAGCCACTTCACGGCCTTTGCCCTCGGTTCTGGCGTAAAAACTTTCAGACAATTTGATGAATGAGTCGGTTTTGCAATGGATGCGCCAACGGGCCATCGATGATTGGTAATCCTCACCGTTTGGCGCTTTGGTGGCCTTGCCCAAATTGGTCATGGTCCATGCATAACGGTGGATATGCACGGAACGCACCGTCTCATTGTCCCAGGCATAGGTGATGTCCTCGTCCTTGAGCAACTCAGCCCATTCGGCTTGCGCCAAGCTGCAGCCTGCCAACCCAGCAGTCAGCAACAAGGCACAACGAAGACGAGACAAAGCTTTCATGGTTTAGGAATCGGCTGCAAGCGCCAAGTCTTGAATCAAACAACGGGCTTGAGGACCCTACCCAAGACGCATGGGCGATAGGAAGATCCAAAACCCAGCAAACACTGTGGTTGTTGATCGACCGCACGGGGATAAACTCAAATCGTTCGGACCGCCGAGCCACGGGGGCTGAAAGCAATTTCAGTCCGATTCCATTGACCCGCCTCGATTTTCAAGAAAACACCATGTCCATTCAACAACGCTTGCAAGCCCTCAACATCCAACTGCCACCGGTGTCCGTGCCCGCTGCAGCCTATGTGCCTTATGTGCAAACAGGCCATTTGGTTTTCATCAGCGGCCACATTGCCAAACAAGATGGCAAGCCTTGGGTCGGTCAACTTGGTACCAACATGGACACCGAGACTGGCAAGTTGGCGGCCAAAAGTGTCGCCATCGACTTGCTGGGCACCTTGAGCGCGGCCTGTGGTGGCGATTTGCACCGCGTGAAACGCATTGTGAAAGTGATGAGCTTGGTGAATTCCAGCCCCACATTCACAGAGCACCATGTGGTGACCAATGGCTGCAGCGAATTGTTGGCCCACATCATGGGCGATGCAGGCGCCCATGCCCGCAGCGCCTTTGGCGTGGCCCAGTTGCCGATGGGCGCTTGTGTCGAGATCGAGTTGATCGCTGAATTGCACTAAGCCAAGCCGCACCATGGCGGCTGGCAAAGCGGTGACTTAGTTGGTTGAAGGCTTGAGCCTTCTCCAAAGCCGCCCCACCAACAACCCAAAATCATCCACATACAAATACACCGCCGGAATCACCAACAAGCTGAGGAAGGTGGAGGTGATCAAGCCGCCAATAACGGACACCGCCATCGGCGAGCGGAAACTACCATCCGACGAGCCCCAACCTGCCGCGATGGGCAGCATGCCCGCACCCATGGCGATGGTGGTCATGACAATGGGTCGGGCGCGTTTTTGGCAAGCATCCATCAAGGCATCAAAGCGGTTCAAACCATGGTCACGTTGCGCCACGATGGCGTACTCGACCAACAAAATCGAGTTCTTGGTGGCCACGCCCATGAGCATGATGAGGCCAATGAGCGAAGGCATGGAGAAGCTTTTGCCAGCCAACAACAAAGCCACGAAAGCACCCCCCAAAGACAAGGGCAAAGCCGCCAAGATGGTGACGGGGTGCAACACACTCTTGAACAACAGCACCAACACCAAGTAAATGCACAAAATGCCGGTCAGCATGGCCAGCGCAAAACTGGCGAACAGCTCTTCCATGATTTCAGCGTCACCCACTTCCACCAACTTGATACCAGGGGGCAGTTGTTTGGCAGAAGGCAATTCACGCACCAATTGCTTCACATCGCCCAAGCCCAAACCAGAGAGTTCAATTTGGAATTGGATGTTGCGCTCGCGGTTGTAGCGGTCAATGATGGCTGGGCCGCCGCTGGGCTCCAAGGTGGCCACTTCAGCCAACAACACTGGGCCTTTGCTGCCAGGCACGGTGAGGCGTCCGAGCAAGTCCAAATCTTGGCGGGCACTGTCGGCCAGTTTCACCATGATGGGCACTTGACGTTGCGCCAAGTTCAGTTTGGGCAAAGCGGCGTCATAGTCACCCACCGTGGCAATGCGCAAGGTGTCGCCAATGGCGGCGCTGGTCACGCCCAAATCAGCAGCACGTGCAAAATCAGGACGCACTGCGATTTCTTGTCGCACCAAGCTTGCGCTGGAAGTGACCGAACCCAAACCTGGAATGGTGCGCAAATCGCGCTCAAACCCAGTGGCGGTTTCTTGCAATGCGTTCGGGTCGTCACCCGTGAGCATGATCAGGTATTTTTCGCCTGATGCTCCCAAGCCCACCTTGGTGCGCACGCCTGGAATGTCCGACAACAATTCGCGGATTTGGTTTTCAATCACACCCTTGCGCGGACGTTCCCCACGCGCGGTCAATTGGATCGTGAGCGTGGCCATGCGGGTTTCGGCGGCACTTTGCGCCATGCCCGGGTCAGAGCCTGCGGAGCCGCCACCAATGGTGGTGTAGACCGTTTGAATGTCCGAAATTTTGCTGATCCGCAAACGCACATCTTCAGCGGTTTGCTGGGTTTGAGCCAACGAGGTGCCGGGGGGAAGTTCCAAATACACCTGGGTTTGTGAGTTGTCATCGGGTGGGATAAAGCCGGTGGGCAACAACGGAATCAAGGCGAGTGAGCCGACAAAAAAAGCCGCCGCACCCAAGGCGGTCCAGAAACGGTGGTTCAAGCACCAACGCACGGTGCGCAAATAACTGGGCATCCAAAACGGCACGGGCGCCGGTTTGTTGGTGGCCCGGAGCATGTAGGCCGCCATCATCGGTGTGAGCATCCGCGCCACCACCAAGGATGCAAACACCGCCAGGGCCGCCGTCCAACCAAACTGCTTGAAGAATTTACCGGGCACCCCACTCATGAAGGCGGTGGGTAAGAACACGGCCACCAAGGTGAAGGTGGTGGCAATCACCGCCAAGCCAATTTCATCTGCGGCCTCCATGGCAGCTTTGAAAGGGGTCTTGCCCATGTGCAAATGCCGCTCGATGTTTTCCACTTCCACAATGGCATCGTCCACCAAGATACCCACCACCAAGGACAGCGCCAACAAACTGATGACGTTGATGGAAAAACCCAAGTACCACATGCCCACAAACGCCGGAATGACCGACAAAGGAAGGGCCACGGCAGACACGAAGGTGGCACGCAGATCGCGCAAGAACAACCAGACCACCAGCACCGCCAACACCGCACCTTCGTACAGCAGCACCAAGGATGCTTGGTATTCCTCTTCCACCGGTGTCACAAAGTCAAACGCGGTATTGATCTCGACGTCCGGGTGGTTGGCACGCAGTTCGGTGAGCGCTTTTTGCACAGCTGCACCCACTTCCACCTCGCTGGCGCCACGGCTGCGGGTGATCTCAAAACCCACCACGGGCTTGCCATTCAAGTAAGCAGCGGAGCGCTGCTCGGCGATGGTGTCGGTCACCTCTGCAATGTCGCGCAATCGAATGCGCCCGCCCTGCCCGACCGACAACTCCAAGTCGGCCAATTCAGCCGCTGAACCGACGGTGGCCAGTGTGCGCATGGGTTGTTCACTGCCGCCCAAGTCGGTGCGACCACCCGCGCTTTCGCTTTGCACTTGCTTGAGTTGACGCGACACATCGGCGGCCGAAATGCTCAAGGCCTGCATGCGCACAGGGTCCAGGGCAATGGCCACTTCACGTTTCACACCACCAACACGAGCGACTGCACCCACACCTTTGACCGACAACAAACGACGCGCCACGGTTTGATCCACGAACCAACTCAAACCCTCAGGGTCCAAATTGGGGGAAGAAATGGTGAAGGCCAGCACTGGTGTGCCCGCAAAGTCAAGTTTGCGCACCGACGGCTCCAGCATGTCAGCAGGCAGATCGCCGCGCACACCATTGACCGCCGAACGTATTTCATCCAAGGCTTCTTGCACCGGTTTTTCGATGCGAAATTCTGCGGTGACCAACACCGCGCCATCTTGCACCTTGGTGTAAATGTTTTTCAGTCCCTGCACCGAGACCACGGCGTTTTCAATCTTGCGGGCCACCTCGGTTTCCATTTGTCCGGGCGCAGCACCGGGCAAAGCGGCTGAAATGATGATGGTGGGCAAATCCAGATCGGGGAAGTTCTGCACCTTCATGCTCTTGAAGGCCAACATACCTGCCAAGCTGAGCAAGATGAACAGCACCACCGATGGAACGGGGTTGCGGATGGACCATGCGGAAACGTTCATGGCAACACTTTCACGAGGTCACCAGCGGTGAGAAAACCGGCACCGCGCACCACCACCTTGGCATCATCGGGCAGCCCTTGGGTGATTTCCAACATATCGCCTTGGCGGCGACCCACCGTCACTTTGTACAGCTTGGCGCGTTGATCGGCACCCACCACGAACACTTGTTGGAAACCGTCTCGAACAACCACCGATTGCTGCGGCACCAACTTGGCAGCCGTGCTGCCAAACTCAAATTCACCCCGTGTGAACATGCCGGGCTTCAAGACACCCAAAGCAGAAGCGGGTAAATCCACATACACCACACCGGTGCGGTTTTGCACATCCACCGTGGGAGCCACCATGCGCACCGTGCCATTCACTTCGCCTTGGGGCATGGTGCTGATGCGCACTTTTTGGCCGGGCTTGACGCGGAACAATTCGGTCGACACCAAATCGGCACGCCACTCGAGGCGGTTGCCACGCACCAACTTGAACAACTCGGTGCCCACACCCACAACCGCACCGACACTGGCGGTGCGGGCTGAGATGACACCGTTGTCAGGCGCTTTCACCTGGGTTTGACGCAGCAACAACTCTTGCACTGCCAGCGCTGCTTGCGCGGATTCAACACGTGCTTTGGCGGTGGCTTCTGCAGTGAGGTATTGGTTGAACTGCTGGGCGCTGATGACACCGCTAGGTTGCAGGGCACGTGCACGGTCAGCGTTGGCCTGGGTTTCAGAGGCCACGGCCTTGGTTTCGTTCAACGCAGCTTTGGCTTGGTTGATGCCAGCTTGGACGGTTTCAGTGGCGAACACCGCCAACACCTGCCCAGCTTTCACTTGATCGCCCACGTTCACGCGCACTTCGGTGAGGCGCAAACCGCCAATTTCAGCGCCGATGCTGGCTTCTTGCCAAGCGGCGACAGTGCCGTTGGCGCTCAGGCGTTGGCTGAGATTTTGACTTTGCACGGATGTGACGGTGACCGTCATGGCAGGGCGCGGTGAAGCCGCTTTGTCCGTCTCTGGTTTGGTTTGTGCATGGGCCATGCTGATACCCAGTGCCAAGACAACAACGCTCCAGTGCTGCTTGGTGCAGCCCCATGTTTGACTCACTTGCATACGACCTGCTTTCAATACAAAAAATTATTCAACGCGCAATACATGCGTGGGCTTGAAACCGAAATCTGCGGCCTTGCCTTTGCGGGCACGCGAGCCCTTGGCATTGTTCAGGCTTCTGATTTCCAGTGTTTCCGCGCGGTCTTTGCCGCCTCGACCCACACCCAAGATGCTGATGCTGCGGGTGTAAGCAGCCGCACCGGCCAAGCTGTCTTTGGCATCCAAGTCCATCAGCATCAAGCCGCGACCACCCTTTTCCATGGCTTTGAGTTCGCCAATGTCAAAGGTGAGGATGCGACCACCCACCGAGGCACAAGCCACATGGGTGGCGATAGACAGTGGTGTTGCACCATTGCCGCCGCCCACCAAGGACGGCACACACAAGGTTTCGCCCTCGGCCAAATTAACGAAGGCCTTGCCCCCTTTGTTGCGTGAGATGAGGTTGTCGATGCAACACACAAACCCATAGCCGCCAGAACCGCTGAGCAACAAGGTGAGCGTAGTGGGTCCAGCGAAGTAATGCACCAACTGCGTGCCAGTTTCCACATCCACCAGGGTGGTGACGGGTTGACCATCCCCACGCGCGCCGGGCAAAGACGCCACTGGCACAGAGTACACACGGCCGTTCGAGCCAAAGGCGATGAGTTGATCGACGGTGCGGCATTCAAACGTGTCGTAGAGCTCGTCACCCGCTTTGAAGGCAAAGCTGCTCGGGTCGTGGCCGTGGCCGGTGCGAGCCCGCACCCAGCCTTTGTCGGACACCACCACCGTGACCGGCTCGTCAATCACTTTCACCTCGGCCACGGCTTTTTTCTCGGCCTGGATGAGGGTGCGACGCTCGTCGGCAAAAGTCTTGGCATCGGCTTCGATTTCTTTCACCATCAAGCGGCGCAAGGAAGCTGCGCTGCCCAAAATATCTTCCAGCTTGCCCTGCTCTTCGCGCAATTCTTTGAGCTCTTGCTCGATCTTGATGGCCTCCAAGCGCGCCAATTGGCGCAAGCGGATGTCCAAAATGTCGTCGGCTTGACGCTCAGAGAGTTTGAAGCGCGCCATCAGTGCGGGCTTGGGCTCGTCGCTGTGGCGAATGATCTTGATGACCTCGTCGATGTTGAGCAACACCAACTGCCGGCCTTCCAAAATGTGAATGCGCGCCAGCACCTTGTCCAAGCGGAACTGCGAGCGGCGCTGCACCGTGGTTTGGCGAAACGCGATCCACTCTTCCAGCATTTGGCGCATGGTTTTGGGCACCGGGCGACCATCCAAACCGACCATCGTCAGGTTGATGGATGAGGAGCTTTCCAAGCTGGTGTGGGCCAGCAAGGTGGTGATGAGTTCTTGCTGTTCGATGGTGCGGGTTTTGGGCTCGAACACCAAACGCACCGGCGCGTCTTTGCTCGACTCGTCGCGCACGCCATCCAGCACCGCCAAGATGGTGGCTTTGAGCATGGTTTGCTCGGGGCTCAGGGCTTTTTTGCCGGTCTTCACCTTGGGGTTGGTGAGTTCTTCAATTTCTTCCAGCACTTTTTGGCTGCTGACACCAGGCGGCAATTCATTCACCACCAACTGCCATTGGCCGCGCGCCAAATCTTCAATCACCCAGCGGGCGCGCACCTTGAGTGAGCCACGGCCCGAGGCGTAGGCGTCTGAAATGTCAGAAGCGCTGCTGATGATTTGACCGCCGCCGGGGTAATCGGGGCCGGGCAACAGGGTGAGCAGTTCTTCATGGCTGAGCTTGGGGTTCTTGATGAGTGCCACGCAAGCATCGGCCACTTCACGCAGGTTGTGGCTGGGAATTTCGGTGGCCATGCCCACCGCAATGCCACTGGCGCCATTGAGCAAGGCAAACGGCAAGCGGGCGGGCAACTGCTTGGGCTCTTCGGTGGAACCGTCGTAGTTGGGCTGGAAGTCCACCGTGCCTTCGTCGATTTCATCCAGCAACAAACTGGTGATGCGCGCCAAACGCGCTTCGGTGTAGCGCATGGCGGCTGCGCCATCGCCGTCACGCGAACCAAAATTGCCTTGGCCGTCAATCAGCGGGTAGCGCTGCGAAAAATCTTGTGCCATGCGCACCAAAGCGTCGTAGGCGGCGCTGTCGCCGTGCGGGTGATAACGACCCAGCACATCGCCCACCACGCGGGCGCTTTTCACAGGCCGTGCGCCCACCGCGCCATTGGGCCCGCCAAAGCCCAAACCCATGCGGGACATCGAATACAAAATGCGCCGCTGCACGGGCTTTTGGCCGTCGCACACATCGGGCAAGGCGCGGCCTTTGACCACGCTCAGGGCGTATTCAAGGTAGGCACGCTGGGCGTAATGCCCCAAGGCGATGCCGTCGTCCGACTCGGACGAGGCGTTCAAATCAACAACAGGTGTGTCACTCATGGTCAAACATCAATCTCGATGGCGTCGCCGTGCAACTCCATCAGTTCACGCCGCGCTGCGGCCTCGCCTTTGCCCATCAACTGGGTGATCAGGCCCTCGGTTTGGGCAAAGTCCAGCACGCCCAACTGCACCGGCAGCAAGCGGCGGGTGTCGGGGTTCAAGGTGGTGTCCCAGAGTTGCTCGGCGTTCATCTCGCCCAAGCCCTTGAAACGGCTGATGCTGCATTTGTCTTTGGGCACGCCGTCTTTGGCGCATTTGTCCAAGATGGCGCTCAGTTCACCTTCGTCCAAGGCGTACATCTTGGCGGCGGGTTTTTTACCGCGTGCAGGCACATCCACCCGAAACAAGGGTGGTCGTGCCACATACACATGGCCGGCTTCAATCAGCTTGGGGAAATGGCGGAAGAACAAGGTGAGCAAGAGCACCTGAATATGAGAGCCGTCCACATCGGCGTCGCTCAAGATGCACACCTTGCCGTAGCGCAAGCCGCTCATGTCGGGCGTGTCGTTGGGGCCGTGTGGGTCCACCCCAATGGCCACCGACATGTCGTGCACTTCGTTGTTGGCAAACAAGCGGTCGCGCTCGACCTCCCAGGTGTTGAGCACCTTGCCGCGCAAAGGCAGGATGGCTTGGCTTTCCTTGTCGCGGCCCATCTTGGCGCTGCCACCGGCGCTGTCGCCTTCGACCAAAAACAATTCGTTGTGCGCCAAGTCGCGGCTCTCGCAATCGGTCAGCTTGCCGGGCAACACCGCCACGCCAGAGCCTTTGCGTTTTTCCACTTTCTGGCCGGCTTT
>Ga0164292_10003245_pt1 | contig 13313 bp, 22 predicted proteins | sample GEODES117metaG_FD_111486 | JGI IMG/M metagenome (GOLD analysis project Ga0164292, IMG submission 111486) | Eutrophic lake water microbial communities from Lake Mendota, Wisconsin, USA - GEODES117 metaG | ecosystem: Environmental > Aquatic > Freshwater > Lake | place: USA: Lake Mendota... | reverse complement strand
GATAATCAGTCAATGAATCCCACTCACCTTGAGACATCTTAGCCATCCAAGGTCCTGAATAAAACATCAAGTAATAATCCATACAAGTGTCTTTTACTGAAGATCCTTTAATTACAGACATTTGAAACGTGTATTTTTTACAATTTGAAGTTGATGGAGTAATAGTTACTTTAGCACCTGGGAATTGAACGATGTTTACCTCACGATATAGTGCAGTGTCACATTTTTTACACTTATTCCAAACCTTCAAATACATTTTGTATTTACCCTTAGTATTAAATTGGGCATCAACCAAACCTCTATTGTCATTAAGTGTATCTGTCTTTTTAGTTTGGAAATCGTAAATCATAAACATAAAATCAACACAGGTATCATCTAATACTTTTCCGCTTACATACCATCTGTAGTAATTTCGGTCATTCAGTTGTTGGAGTTTTAGTGAGCTCCAATCACATTTTGCGTTCACTGATGCTAAGGAGACCAAAAGCATTAACAGCATTATTATTTTTTTCATTCTTATTTTATCTTATTAAGGTCAAGGCTCCATTATACTGAAACACTTTATCTCCAAGTGATGTTACCATCATTTTATATATACTACTTGACGAAACAATATAGCCGAAGAAAATACCACATTATGCGGTATCTACCAAGAATCTATGTCGGTCAAATCTAATTCTGTTTTTGCCAGATGACTATAGACAGCAATACCGCTTCCTATCCCGTTTGGTGTTATCTTCCAGGTAAATAAACCATATTCACCATAGATAGCTTTTATGTGACCTATCCATTCGGAATAAATACCTTTTTGATACTCGTTAAGTTCTACCTTGATAATTTCTATTGGATCTACGGTCTTTTTTACCAAAATTTCGGTAAATTCAATTGACAATTCCTCATAATCCCAATCAAAATTATTTATCAATGACTTTTCGTTCATAAATAGCTGGAATTCCGATAGAATCTCAGCAATTTCATTTCTTCCTGTGCTCATAATCCTTCTAATGATATATTATGCTCTCTCATTATACAATGAAGCTTTTCTCTAACCTTGTAATAGATATTAATCTGCTCCTCTGTTAATTCATCATTATACTTAATTTCGTACCTAAGATGCTGATCAAGATCCCATAATGAACAGAAAGCATTTTTCCCATTGATGAATTGGTAATGGTCTATTTCATCCTCTGGGAGATTAAATTCTATAATTGCTTTCATCCTATGTTTTATTATAATGAGAGAAGCCTTTTAATTACGTCTTCCCCTGTGTGGCCATCAAACTCAAATAATGCTTTCTCAGTTTCAACCACCTTAAATAGGCCCCAATCTTTCATCTCATAATGGTTGGATACCTGACCATCCGGTAAAACTGCTACCACTATAAACCATCCACCGTCAAAACAGAGATTGCCATCGTGGTGTCTTTTTGATTTATGAACTTTGTACTTACCTTGACCAGACCACTCATTAAACAAGGCAGCATTATAAGCTTTCCTAAATTCATATAGCTCATCGAATGTATGGTACCCATCAGATGTTAATCCGGTTACCTTGTATTTCTCTTTTTCTATTTCTGATGATCTTTCTACAAGATCTTCTAAAAACCCAGGAGAAACACTTACGTCACCAAGACCGATGTGTGTTCCAGAGATAAATCTTAATTTACCTATTTGCTCTCCCATCCAAGCAGCTATTGTTTCGTTGTCTTTCATCTAATCTTTTTACTTTCTAAAAATTAAATTGTTCCGATTACATAATTCCAGATCCTGTGTTCATTAACATAGAAATCATTCATTTTGATTTTATCGTTATTTACAATATACGCACCAAAATTAATATAGGTATCCGACTAATAAAAATGGACTGGATTACCTACCTGATCCTATGTGAATAACTAGGGTCACTGCCGCACTTCCCAGAACTGTAGCAAATATGTCTTCATAGGAGTCGATCTTTTTTGCCCCGTTCCATAAACCAGCAGAACTGTAGACGTTATAATCATACACCTCCTTCAGGAGAGCAGCGGATATCGTTAAAACATTGGCTGCAGCTAAGGATTTAAGATGTGAAGTTTTTGGATTTTTCTGGTTGTAATGATCATAAGCTGTAATGTATGTCATCGCAGCAATGCAAACACCCATAGCAAAATGTCTTTGCTTGTCCTGCGGTATAGCCTGAGTTATACTTTGTGCCGCAGAAATGTTGATTAAAAATAGGGGAAAAATGTACTTAAGCATACCCTATATAACCAGATATGCATAAAAAAGGTCCAATAGGACCTTTTTTATATTGTAATAATTCTAATAATTAATGTTTAATATAAAATTTATTGCTAATCCCACCAGCTCTCTATGTTTCTTTCCATAAGGGTGAATAGGATTCTTTTTGCTCTTTTGTGGTTATAGTGACTCATCCACATTGCTAAAGTCTGATCTGATATTCCAGTATATGGCCATCTTTCTGCACCAGCTGAAGCAGCTAAAGCTTTTTTGTGCACGTTAGGATACTTCTTAAAATATGATTTAAATTTTTCTGAGGTAATTTCAAAATCCACTTTGATAAGTTTGATACTTCCTTCCTCTACCTCCTCTGTGATCATTTTTTGATCAACATATTCATACCACTCTCCATCATATATTTCGTTTTGAACCTTGTCTATTAATCTGACGCAGGTCATCATAATTTCTGAATCCCTCTCAACTCCAATGTATCTGTCTTTTAATCTAACATATTTTGATGTATTTTCTATTTTAAACTTCAATACATCAAAAATAAAGTGATGATCCCAGTCTCTGTCCTTCCAGACTAGAGGGAACCATCTCCATAGATTTTTAATTCCATTTGCTATAGTTTTGTGAAGGTAAGGGGCTTCCTGCCTAAACCATCTTTGGATTTTCCAGATTAATTTATCTTCAATTTCCATATTAATACCAGCGTTTATATCTTTTTTCAAAAAATGATCCGAATGATGTGTTATTTCCTTCTGCTTCGTTCATAGTTGCCCATCTAGATAGTAGGAATGTAATTAGAGCAGTAATGATTGCGGTTGTCCAGATTGCCCATTCAGGTGGTTCTACTGTCAAATACGAAAACTCTTTAAAGTCTTTTCTCTTGTATTCGTTTATGACTACATCTTCTACTGATTTACATATCCTCATAGGATCTAGAGTTCCAATATTCATGATCCCCTCCCGTATATCAGGAATAACCCTTCTATTCGGGGTCCAGGAGAAAGGTTTAACCCATTTTAAATTCTGCGTCTTTGTATCTATCCCAATACATACAACCAACTCGTTATCATTCCCACCGTCCCAATAAGCTTCCTGCATTGATGCTGCCATCTGACTTTCAGAAGTAAAGAAAAGAAAGTAAATCCTGGCGTGTTTCTTTGGACCTAGCTCACCATTGAGGTAGGAAGACATTTGTTTAAATAGAGCAATTTTATCCTTTGGGATAGATGGGAGAGAGTCCAATCCTAGGACGGTTTCCTGCTCCCATCCATCAACCTCCGGATATTCATAGAGCTTATAGTTCTTGACATCCTCCTCAGTAACTTTAACGAAGTCAAATGCGGAGTGTGCTGCTTGAACTCTATTCTCGTAAGAGTGAGTTGCGGTGGTAGACTTTGCAGTTAGAGGATTTTTATCCCAGAGAATCTTATACATGTCTCCATCCTTTCCCCTGCTAAAGTGATAATTAATGCTTCTATTAAGTTCAACAAATTGTGGATTTGCCTTCCATAGTTTCGCCAGATGATCGTAGTATTTCTTGGATATTCTAAATTCCTCACCTAAAGAATTTACAATCGTCCATCTTTCCGGATTCTTGTCACAATAAGAGCAATCATATGGCACACTAATTGTAGACTTTCCGCACTTGACCGATCTGTAACAAGTTCTATGAACCCAGGTTTCCCAGTACTCGTAGTATCTTGCCTCTACAACGGTAGCACCATGATACTCTGTGTCATCCACCTGGATCTTTTCAACGGTGAATTTAAAGATCAGAATGAATAAAAAGCAAGCAATCGAGGGGATTGCAACCTCCCACCAGGTTAATGTGTGCCTGAACCATCTAAGCAAAACAAATACCCCTATAAGGGGTATTAAAAGACAAACCCAAATTGACATTAGAATACTTTGGTGTTGTTATCTTTTCCTGTTTTGATAACCTCGTCAGTTACATCAGATGTAATAGGCTTATAGGTTAAACGTGTTCTACTCATGAAGGAGGATAATATCCATCCGGAAGGAAATTTGGTCATTATGTTATCATGCTCCAATACAATAGACTGAATCATTTTTTCTTCCATGAAGAATCCATCTCTCTGTCCTTCTATAGATCTGCTTAGATCTGCATACAATGCTGATACTGATTCGTAATTAGCATTTGGATTAGATTCCTGAACCCACTTCATAAAGATACCCTGTGCATCCTTTCTGCCAGCCATGATTGCATTAACATTATTAGCAAAAGAGCTATCGTTTCTGAGTGCAACCTGTGACTTTTGAGAGATGGTCTTCCACATCTTGTCGTAGAAGGCAGTCCTTTCGTCCATTTTTTGCTTAAATCTGTTTTTTAAATCTACCTCTTGGTTAGAAGTTGAAATCACGCTGAGCAAGATACCAGCTACGAATAAAGCGGCAACTCCGAGAATTGCATATTTGATTATTTTTTTTGTTTCCATTTGTTTTTAGTTGATTAATTTTATTTGTTTTCCGAATCCAAATCTACGTGGATAACTACTCTACCCATGAATAATGCTGCCCCATCCCATTGATACCCAAATTCATCGAATTCCATTTCAACGTAGCATATCCCACCAGTTTCAAGTATCCTTTGATAAACCTCGATAGTAGCAGGTTCCACATATTTTCCATCCTTTCCATAGTTCCAATTATGATCGTGTGGCGGACCATCGTTATGAAGCCAAGCCATCTTTTCCGGGCCGCAAAATACCTTTTGATAAGCTCCATCTGTCGAATTAAGATGCTCTGCATCCTTTTCGTCCTCGCACACTCTGACAATATCGGAATACCCATTTCTTAAAGCCTCCGTGTCAATTACCTGGTCATTAACCTTGATCTCGTCATTAGATAGAAGGTATGGATCGCCTTTAACTAATAGCAGAAATAATTTTTTTCTGTTCTTCATTTGCCTATATTTAATATTTTGTGTAAATTCTCCACTTTGGTTTTGATGTTTTATTTATCATGTGGGTATATGAGTTGGTTGTCCAATCCCTATTGCTGAAAGCTTCCACATCCATCAGAAGCTTATTTGCTTCGTCCCAATTTTCAACTACGAGCGGTTCGCCTTGGTAACTTTGGAGATCCTTTCTGAATAGTCCTATTCTCATTCCCTCGGATATGCTATTGACAGCAAGATATTGGTATCCCGGGAATTTAACCTCGTAATTCCTTATTTCGTATCCTTTCCCCATTTTTCTATAAAATCAATTTCCTTAATTAGATGTGTTGAATAGTCCAGCCATAATTTGATCTCATACTTCTTATTACCGTTAGACCAGAATATTTCGGCGGTCATTTCGATTTCATCGTAAGAAATGCAATTAAAGCAAGATGGACACTCACTAACTATTCCTTTAATCTTTCTTATTACCCTTTTTTTCTTATAAATCCCGTCCCAATACCCTTTTTTACCATTGAATGTTAGTATAACATAATCCAACATAGTTTTCTCGTATTGGTTCCGGCAAAACTCATGGGCAACCCTATGAGACTCCTGCTGTGCAGATAGGAAATTGCAGATCAGGATAGAAAATAAAGAAGCTATTATTTTTTTCACATAGCAAAAGTACCAGAATTAAACGTGGGTAAAAATTAAAGGTTTGAATTCTAAAAACCTCACAAAAAAACCTCCCTTGTAAAGAGGGAGGTTTTTCGTTTATACTCAAACTAGATTACAGATTATTCAAAATATCAGATATCTCTTTAGCTTTAGCAAAATCTCTAGAATCCAAAGCTTTATCTAGCATTTTCTGCAGCTCATCTTTACCCATATTAGAAAGATTAGCTCCCTGTGATTGGTCAGAACCGGAAGCAGCTCCGGGTTCTTCTGAACCATAAGATGCAGCATCTCTTTCATAGTCTCCGATCATGTCTGAGATTTCCCTGATTATCTTTTTCATTGAATCTTTAGCCCTCAATGCTGCAGCTTCTATCTCTGCCTTATAGTTAGGATCTATTTCTGAATCCTTACCAAGAAGCTTAGGAATACCCAATAGGATATCATTAAACGTTTTTAGGAATGCCTCATCTGAAAGATTCTCTTCGTTAACCAAGTAGCCGAAAACATACTCTCTAAGATTAGGTATGCTATTAGATTCTGGGAACGTGTTGATGAAATCTCTTAGATCAGCTGCTATGTATGGGCCATATCTCAAATCTTCGATCTCATCTGCAAATGAATCTGTGTTCATTAGTACGATCTCAGCTTTTTCAGCATCTTCCGGAATAGCAGCAGAAAGGATAGACTGATAAATTCCTTTGATCGCTTCGTGCAGGAGCATTGCATAATCTGTCCCTAAAGCTGTGATCTTTGGATTACCATCAAATACCTCTTCTGTATCGTTTAAATCGAAGTCCTGGTTCTTTTCTATATCATTAAGAATATCTATAGCATCTTTAGAATCTTCTTCTTCCTCTTCCTTATCTCTTTCTGGCCATTCTACTTTAACCGTTCCTGAGAATCCTGATCTATCTCTTTCCCACATTTGCTTTTGAATCTCCATCGGAATCTGCCAATCAAAGAAGCTAGCTATGTCGGTTATCTTATTTAATAGAGAGATATACTCATCAGCTTCTTCTTTTCCCATTAATTTCTCAATCTCTGACAACGAAAAATCACTATTTAATGCTTTTTTAGCATTCTTAGCTTCTCCCTGCACGATATTTCTACCAAGCTTAATTCTTTGTATCTTGCTAATAATATCTTTATCCTGGAGTGCCTTTAATTTCTCTTCCTCAGGTGGTTCAGGATTTACGTCCTTCATCATGTCCTGCATTTCAGATTCCTTAGGAAATTTTACAACAAGATCAACATCACTAAGAATAGATCCATACATGTCCATCATTACATCGTATGCAATCTTTTCTAATTCTGCCTTATACGGTTCTTGAATAGCTTTTACTTTTGCAACAATCCCCATAAAACGAGGAATATCTTGTCCGTATCTTCTGGAAAGATCCTGCAAATCACGACTTGCCTTTTTCTCTACTCCCTCGAGGTAGTTAGGACCTTTGGTTCCACCCTCGCCAGGGAAAGCTGGGTTATCCTTTAGCGATGCTTCGCTTACCCACTTATCGAATTTCTTATTTATTGGCATATCTATTTAAAATTGTTTTTGCTGAAATCTTAGATCTATAGGACTTTAATGCTTTCATGTATCTTTCTACCACATCATCTGCTAATGCTAATGGTTGTGGGCTAACACTAGGTGCCTTTCTTGGTATTGGTGAAGGTCTTTTAGTTGGTGTTGGTGCCGGACCAGGCATAACCTCTGGTGTGGACGGAGCTTGCGATGGGCTCTCAGCTGGTTTTGGTGCTGCAGCTGCAGAAACAAACTCATTCAATGACATTATTCTTCTTTTCATTACGAAATTATTTTGGATATATATCTTTCGTAAACATAAACGTTAATAACGTAAAAAATAAAAATAGAATGAGAGTAACAAATTTTTTATCCTGGCAAAACGAGAGTATTTTTGAGAACGTGCAAGCCGCTAAAGATTTCATGATCAAGATGCACGCCGAAATGGCGAAGAAAAAACCATCTGAGATATCAGATGACGAGAAGAAGAAAGTTTTAAATAACCCTGATTTCGTTAAAATCAAGGATATGCTTCAAAGAAATCCTGGCTGGACATTAGCATTTACAAGATTCCATTTTATGGAGGGTGCTAGTATGGAAGATCTTAAGGATCTTTTTGATACACTTATGTCTAAAAGACAGTCTCTTGGGCAGCTTCCAATGGACGTTGAGGCTTACTCTAAAATATCTGATGAAGATAAGAAAGAGGATAAAAGGCCTGGCTGGGAAAGATTGGGTGATGATTTAATTAACCTAGATAGAAAAGCTAAACTTAAAATTTTCTACAACGAGTTAACATCTGATCAGAAAAAGATGTTTGATAAAGCTACCCCTGAACAGATGGATCAGATGACGGAGATTGCTAACCAGTTTTCAGCTAAAGATCCAGAGGCACTTAGGGTATTCTCAAAATCTATTAAGAGATTTAAAACAGTTGATGATCTAATTGATGCAGCAACATCTTATGTTACCCAATACGGTAAAGGATTTGATGAACTATTTGATAAGATACAGGAGCTCGGAGCCCAAGTTGGTGTTATGTATAACAGAGACGGATACTTCATCTTCTCGACAAGATCACCCGATTCTATTAAAAAACTTTGTGGTGATGCTTCTTGGTGTATCGTTTCCACATCATCCCAATTCTGGAATTATTCAGGAGGAAGAATACAATTGAATGCCTATAACTTTAACGAGCCAGTAACAAACCGTCTTTCTTTAATAGGTATGACCGTGGAACCTTCCGGTAAGATATATGCTGCATACGATAGACCTAATGGATCTATATCTAATCTTGGGTCAACTTACCAAGAGATATTAAAAAATGCAGGATTTCCAAAAGAAGCTATCGATTCGGTCCAGAAAAAATTCGAAGACGAGGTAAACATTAAACTTGTTTTAGAGAAATTCTTTAAAGAGGCAGAAGGATGGAATGCTAGAAAGATTATTAATTCACTGATCTCTATCTCTAGAAGTTTGGCTAAAGGCGTTATCTCTCAGGAAGACTGGGAGCAAATATCAGGAGCAGTTTCTGAAATTATCGTTTCATCTGAGCAGATTAACAAATCAACTATTCTAGAAGCTTTCAAAGAGAATGGAATCTATTCAGAATCTGGCTGGTCAGTTTTCGATACATTAATTGGGAATGATTACAGCTCAGCAGATCTTAATCAGATAAAAGAAACAACTAAAGGCGGATTGGAAGATCTTAAAGAGCTTGTTTATAGATACGATAAAGGACAATTTAAGCTTAAAGATACTGAGGTTCAGGATTATAAGTCAGCTCTAGACAGAAGCGATTGGATTCTATCACAATTTTCTAAAAGAGAGAAGTAATTAATGAAAAACCTTAAAGACTATAGAGGTTTCATAAACGAAGCTGTTCAGGCATCTGATACCACTAAATTCATTGCAGATCTAATACAGAAGTCTGTTGGTGGATTGGGCACAGACGAAGAGCTTCTTTCTGATGCTATATCCTCTATACCTAATCTACAGACTCTGATTAAGATTAATCAAATCATGTCTTCTGATCCTAAGTCCAGCTATAAGACAGTTGGTGATGCAATAAATGGCGAGCTTGGATTTATGGATGGCCATTTTAAAACTGAAATCACCGGACATATTAATAAGATAGGTGGATCTAAGTATCTAAAGTCAATAGCTTCACCAATACCAACAGCCGACCAAATACTTAAGTCTATTATACCTAGGATAAAACAGCACGAAGGGGTTAAACCTAAAAAATATCTCGATACTAAGGGTATTCCTACTGTTGGGATAGGATTTAATCTAAATAGATCTGACGCAGACGCTAAACTAAAATCAGTTGGTGCTAATCCAATAAAGGTTAAACAGGGTAAGCAATCGTTAACTGCTCCGCAAATGGAGACTTTATTGGTATCAGATCTAAAGGATGCAATGAAATCAGCAGGAACTTTACTACCCGGATTTACTTCATATCCAACTCAAGTTCAGGGGGTTTTAATAGAGATGGTATTTAATATGGGAAAGAAGAGGGTTTCTGAGTTCAATAACTTTATAGCAAATCTTAGAAGTAAAAATTACGAAGAAGCATCTGCTGAAATGCTAAAATCTAAATGGAGCAAACAAGTAGGCCAAAGAGCTAAGACACTAGCTAATCTGGTGGCAACAGCATAATAAATACTATTCACAAAAAAGGCCTGGATAAATCTCCAGGCCTTTTTTTGTTGTATTTGCTATTTTATTTTTTAAGTGTTACTATACTTATTGTATCACCGACTGTGTAATGCCTACCAGTGTTTTTAACTATTCTACCAGAATTTGTTTTTCCAAAGTAGTAAAAGTCGTTCTGCAAAGTATTGATCTGCCCTGGTCCTACGTACCAGCAACTATCTATTACCTCTTTTGTTACTTCCTGATTAACATAGTTATTCCTATTCTCACAGCCTATGATAAAGACTGCTAACGAAATTAATAAAATACCTCTCATATTACGAAAAATCTACTGATGTTGAAACCCTAAGTCCGTCTATTATCTTGTCGTAATATTTATAATTATTGAATATAGACGGGTTTTTCTTTCCGTAGTCCTCGTCAAAAATAATACCATCCCACTCTAAAGCCATTCTAATAAATTCGTCTACTGGTTCCTCCGTTCCATATTCATCTACAACCCGGCCGCTCCTAATGAATTCAAGAAGTGTTTCCTTGGAATCATAATATTTGTTATTGTTAAAATTCCAGCAAAACTTCCACCCGGAGGATCTTTTTCCTAGATGGATATTTAGACCCTTTGTGAAATCATCCCATGGAGATAATCTATCCCATCCATCTTCTATCGAAGCAAAAAAACAGGATGCTTGACCAGCATCTTCTATATCAAGTTCTGTAATTCTTTTTAATAGAAGATCGTATTTACTTTTCATGGTATCCTTAGGAGGTACCCAGTAATAATTAGTTCCCATTTTTATCTCTTATAAATTCTTGTATAATTGTTTGTTTCTCCCATACCTCAGACTCAGTCCATACCCCGCCTATATTATCGGTTAAAACATTTAATGCTTCCTGGTAGCTGCTGAAAAAAGCTGTAGCATCCTCTGTGATTGGTGTTTCTGTAAATATCATTTTATTGGTAACCTCTCTCCACTTGGTCCAAAACAAAAATCTTGTGAATATTTCTATCCGATATACAGTGTTGTAGTTATCCTCTCTGGATGGATTCTTTATCTCAACCTTTATTATTCTGGCTTTCATTTTTGTTCTTTTTAAATGATTCTCTGAGCGGTTTTATTATATCCCACCCAATCTTTATTGAATATGCTGCAATTCCCCAAGATAAAGCAACTACCACCAGGCCAAGTACAAAAAATAGATTGTTCCCATTATTAAGTAGAAAAAGACCTTTTTTGTATGCTAAAACTGACAACGAAAAACAGGCGATTGGTATTATACCTGCTGTGAAATATTGTAGGAATGTTTTCATATTATTTTTGGCTAGATACCATTTTCTGGTATTCTTCGAGCATCCTATGATACCCATACGAATTCTTAGCATCATTCAGCAGTGTATTTGCTAGTGCTCCCCACATTGAAATCTCGGATGCTGTAAAAAAAGTAGATCTCTCCAACACTCTATTAGGCCATACTGTTGCGAGTGGAAATCCGGTATTGCTTCTTATTTGTATTTTTGATACCGAATCTCCTTTTTCAACTACGAAAGAATATCTATTTTTGAATGAATCTAGGGAATTCAGATCTTTCGCCATTTTTAAATAAGCCTTTTTTTCGGACTTTATCGGCTTGAATGTGAATACTAGTTTTTCGGTTTGCGCATAAGATGTGTTAGCTAACAACCATACAAATATCGGAAGTATAATATTTTTCATATGTGTATTCTATTCGGTTTTGCTCGTGATTGTTTCGCTAATCCTGTGTAATAAATTGATTATTACCTCCCCAATTTAATCGTATGATAGCTTTTCCGCCTATTAATACTGGAACTATAGAGTTATTATTAGATTCAACTTCAACGTCACAGATCCCGTCATTTCTCATGATCCGGTTAATCTCTTCTGTAGATATCAATCTTAAAAAGTTACGGTCCCTGTTTGCTTGGCTTCTTTCGTTACAGTAGACCAGTCCTATTTCAGATGGTGAAACTGATATCCTCTCCGGATCCGGAGGATTCATTGAGACAATATTTTCTCCGAATTTTTGATCCAAATATTTCTCCAAATATAATTTAACCTCTCTGGTCCCATTTGGCAAAGCCTCTCCAAAATAAGGCATTTCTTTTTCTTCTATAACATGTATCTTACCTTTGGATTGCACAAATATACCAGGTCTAACTCTTCTATCACCGGTTGGTACTATCCTAATTCTAACTACCTCTTCCATCTTTTAAATATCAAAAATTAAATGAACTGCTTTATTCCTTTCTCCTATCGACTGGTCTATAACACAATCCCCTCCGTTATCAAGGATCCTTCTTAGATCTGATGCTTCCATTTTTTTCAGGCAGAAAGAATCTGCTATTGTAGAAAAGATTGATTTTCTTGATCTTGTTTTAATCCATCTGATTGACTCCCAAGTAGCTTCCAGCCTCATACAGCTGCTAACTTCCAGTTCTCTTTCACCGATACTTGTCTTGATTATAACCTTACCGTTTCTAACTCCCTCGCATTTTAATATCCTTCCAGACCTCGGTATATAAATATGGTCATCCTTCATTATATCGTCAGTACTCACGAAATATGGATCTGACAGCGGATATCCGATAGAATTACCTATCGTTGATTTTCTCGCCAATGAAAGGTTACTTACCCTTTCCCTTTCCACCATGACTAACTTTATATTTTTTCTCATATTTCCCTTATTGATATCAAAATTAGATAAAAGAATCGCACAATAAAAATGGATATCCTAATTGGGGGTTTTCAGAATCCAGATTACTCTTCCCCAATATTCGAAAGAGGATGAATCATTTCTTGTAACGAGATATTCCCCTGTAGTTTTTGATATTAATACTTTAAGGTCTCCATCGCTAGATTTCTCTTTTCTATTAACTACCAGCATATCACCTGGTTTTAAACCCTCGAACCGGTTTTTGTTCTTAATCTCTAGAAAGAATGTTTCCTTTGTGTCCTTAAACAAAAGGGAGGAAGGATCAAATCTCTTTTCTCCCTCCGGATTTTCAATTTCGTCAGTATCAGGGAAAGGAATTGCTTGATTACTTACTCTCATTTTTTCTGTAGAATTTTTTAACTTTTCGTGCTGGGTTATTCCTATAGATAAAGTTCTGTAGATCCCTTGCTGCTTTTTCCTCGAGTACAACTGAATCTAAAGCCAGAGATTTTTTATTGAATAGAAATCCCATTGCCATTTTAAATCTTTTAACGAAACCCACTTCTTTAACTGCTCTTATCCCGTATATCGTTAGATAATAGAAATTGTCCTCCTTGTCATACTCTACCCTTAGTACGTGAGCTCCGCATTC
>Ga0164292_10003244_pt1 | contig 13313 bp, 10 predicted proteins | sample GEODES117metaG_FD_111486 | JGI IMG/M metagenome (GOLD analysis project Ga0164292, IMG submission 111486) | Eutrophic lake water microbial communities from Lake Mendota, Wisconsin, USA - GEODES117 metaG | ecosystem: Environmental > Aquatic > Freshwater > Lake | place: USA: Lake Mendota... | reverse complement strand
GTCTGGTGGCGGAACTTATTCTGCAGCAGATAGTACTTGTACGATCGGTTCAGGTCCTCTTGCTACACCAAACACTGCAGATTCAACTGCAACCAAGAAGAATGGGGAAACCTGGTTTATAAACTACACACTTAAGGATGCTTATGGGGTAGCCCTGCCTGCTGGTGTTATCTCAGCTACTGCAACTAACTCTGCCTTGTTGTCACTTGGTTCAGCTGGTGCAACTGCAGCAGTTGGTACAGCTCCTCAGGTAGTAACTGCCACAACATCATCTGGATCACTTCGTATAGCACAACCAGTTGCTAATGCACCTGTAACTACATCTGTAGTGATTTCCTACAATGGTGTAGCTGTTTGTACTAAGGCATTAACAATAAGAGGTCAGGTTGAAAAATTAACTGTGACACCTCTTGGTACCCAAGACCTATCTACTGCAACAACAGACGGTAATGCCTTATTACTTGGCGATACCTCTGGACGTGTAGCTATGTTCACGGTACTTGCAACAGATAGTGCCGGCAACCAAGTTGCGACACCATCCTCATTAGGTACTTTTTCAGCAGTTGATTCAACTTTGACAACTACTGTTACTGGTATCGGATTCCCAGCTAATGATCTAGCTACAGCTACATCTTCAACAGATATATATCGCTATTCAACTGGCGGTTGGAGTTGTGGACCAGTTGCAGGATCTAGCAAGGTTCAGATTAAGTATCTAAACCTTGGAAGTGGAAAGATTATCACCTCAGATGCATTTACTGCACAGTGTGCTGATAATCCTTACAGTTTCACAGTTTCATTAGATAAAGGTACATATACCCAAGGTGATATCGCTACTATGACTGTGAAATTCCTAGATTCAAAGGGAAATCCAGCAAATAGCACTGTTGCTACTGGTGGACCAAATACAATCATCATGCCTTGGATGACATTTGTTTCAGCCACAGGATCAGCAACTACACTTGCAAATCTGCAGGGTGAAGTTAAATACACCATGACAGTTGGTACTACATCAGGAATGACTGCTGGAACCTATACTGGAGTGGTTGACTTTGGAGCGCTAACAGCTGCACTAACCGCTGTTAAAGCTACACCAACCTATAAGTTGGTTACTGGTGGCGATACAACTTCTAATGCAGATGTTCTGAAATCAATTGTTGCCTTAATAGCATCAATTAATAAGCAGATACAGGCTCTACAGAAGTTGATTCTAAGGCGGTAAGTAAAGTAATAAATACCTTAAAATTTTAAGGTATTCCATCAAGTGCGAGCTTTCAATTCATTTGGGGGCTCGCACTTTATTTATTAGTATCGACACAAGGCAGTACATGTATCTAAATAAATTGCACTTAAACGCGTAAGATGGGCATAACCTATTTTTTTGTGTAGTATGTGTCAGTGACAAAATTAAAAGAAGTCAATTACTTGCCCTTCGTAATCTACGGCGCGCTTTTAATCACTCTTATTATCACACCTTGGGTCAATGTTGATTCAATGATAATACCTAAGCAAATTATCTTATTTTTATTAGCATCATTTTTAATTCCACCATTGATTAAATCGATTAATAAAGATCAATTTAGACTTTTTCAACAAGTTTTCTTACTAGTAGCATTAGTGTCATTCCAGTTTATTATCGTATTGATCTTGAGCAATAGTCCCTGGGAGCAGCAAATATTTGGACGTACCGGCCGTGGCTTAGGGCTGATAACTTACTTATCACTATTAATTCTGTACTTGTATGTCTTGCTCAATTCCCAGAAAAAACATTTGGATATGATTTTATCTTCTTTAGTAGTGTCATGTGCAGTCTCATCAGTGTACTCTACTATTCAATTTTTTGGTAAAGATATATTTGCATGGACTACAAAAACTAATGGAATAATTGGCACACTAGGAAATCCAAACTTTCAATCTAGTCTTGCTGCAATGGCATTAATTCCAACTTTAGTTTTTTTCTGGAAAAGAAAATTTGGATATTTATTTAGTATAGTTACAACTAGCTTTTTACTTTTTATAATTTTTATCACAAGATCAACTCAAGGTTACATAACTGCGCTAGTTGCAATATTTGTATTCCTAATAATTTTTTTGTGGTCAAGAAAAATGCACATACCTGTTATCGTTTTATCTCTTTTTTGGTTAAGTTCTTCAATTATTGCTTTACTTGGAATGCTAAATAAAGGGATTCTTAGCTACTATTTATATAAACCATCAGTGCGTTCAAGGGGTGATTTTTGGCGGTCAGCTTTTGAATCCGCAAATGATAGCCCAATTTTTGGACACGGAATTGACTCATTTGCTGATAATTACTTGCTATATAGAGATGAGCGCGCCGCAACTGGCATTGGGGAATTTACAGATAACGCTCATAATTTTTATTTGGAATTTGCTACCAATGGGGGATATCCATTAGCAATTTATATGCTTCTTCTTTCTTTAATAACACTTTCCAGTTTTATTCGCTATCTTAGGGCTCTCGATTATTTCGATTATAAAATGTCAGCACTTTTTACAGCGTGGGTAGTATTTCAACTACAGTCTTTTATAAGTCCAGCAAATATATCGATGCTAGTATGGAATACCATCATAAGTAGTTTTTTAGTTTCAATTCATAAGACATCAATAAGTGCAGAGAAGAATTCTCAGAAAACTCCTAAGTTAAAAAGTACCACGAATTTAACCTCAAGTTTGCTCATGACAACGCTTGCTTGTTTGGTTATCTACCCACTTTTTAATACTGATCGCCTACAATTGAAGTCTAGCCAGACTAGAGATGCTCTACTTGCAGTTGAGGTATCAAAGATGTATCCAGAATCCACCCTAAGGTACTCTCGTTTAGGGTCCGCTATGTTGGAGTCGAATCTTCCTGTACAAGCACTAGAAATTGGTCGCGCAGCAATTGATTTTAATCCTAATGCTGTTTCAGGATGGGCTCTAATTTTAGCTAATCAGTCAGCTCCAATTGATGAACGTAAAAAGGCGGCTAAGAAAATCATAGACTTAGATCCATACAATAAAATAGTTAAAGATTTTAACTTCTAGTAAATTACAATTTTAATCAAATATTAAAAAATAGGGGGAAGAATTGAAAATTGCTGTAATTGGTCAAGGATATGTTGGGTTAACAGTTTCATATGAAGCGGCACAAGTTGGACACGAAGTTATTGGCTATGATAACAATAAACTAGTTGTTGAATCGCTTTCTGTAGGTGATACTCATATTCCGGGCATAGATAGAGATAATTTACGAGAACTAATTAGAAAGAAAATCTACTTACCCACGAGTGATACTGATTTAATTAAATTGGCAGAAATAATTATTATCGCTGTGCCTACACCATTAACGGAAGACGGCGAACCGAATTTAGAATTTTTGGAATCAGCTTCCACTTTAATTAATCAAAATATTGGAAAAAATGTTCTTGTAATTAATGAAAGCACTTCTTATCCTGGTACGTTAAGAAATATTATCAGACCAAAGATTATAAATGGTACTAATACAAGTTTTGCTGCCGCACCTGAGCGAGTAGATCCAGGAAATAAATTATGGAAAATAAAGAACACTCCGAGGGTAATTTCTGGTTTAACTGAAGCAGCAACAGTTAAAGCAAAAGAGTTTTATTCAACTATCTGCGATTCAGTGTCAACAGTGTCCTGTCCAGAGGTAGCTGAAGCTGCAAAGGTTTTTGAGAACACATTTAGGCAGGTAAATATAGCTTTGGTAAATGAATTTTCATTAATTGCCCACAAACTTGGATTTTCGGCTAACGAAGCTATAGATGCCGCTTCAACGAAACCATTTGGGTTTATGTCTTTTTACCCAAGTATAGGTGTAGGAGGACATTGCATACCCGTTGATCCTGTTTTCCTAAGCTACATAGCAAAAAAATATGGAATAAAATCAGACTTAATAGATATGGCAAATAAATTAAATGCGATGATGCCTGCGTCAATAATAAATTTAATTACTGAAGAACTGGGATTTGAGCTTCAAAATAAAATAATTCAAATTGCTGGATTAACGTATAAGCCTGACATAACTGATATGAGAGAAGCTCCATCAATGAAACTCATAAATCAACTAAGGAAACTCGGAGCGAATGTAATTTGGCATGATCCGTTACTTAAAGAATTCTCTGGAGAGTTTTCTAAAGATTTAGATCCATCAGTAGATTTAGGAATAATTATCACACCTCATAAATCAATGAATTTTTCCATTTGGAAGGAGTGTGGAACAAAAGTTTTGGACCTTTCTACAGCTAGGGAATCGTTTGGCTGGCCCAAGTATCTATGAAAAAACTACCTATAAGGGTACATAGTTGGGGAGGATTAGGATCACAATTTTATGCATTAGCACTAATATATGATTTGCATTTAGATGTACCGGATAGAAAGTTTGTATTGATTCATCATACATCTGGCCTTACTAGAAGGTGCATAGAAATAGATTTTGTAGAATTAAACTACGTTACTTATATTCAAATTGATGACTTTGCTAAATTATTTAGTCAAGAACCCAAAGGAACTACTCTTCCATTTGACATAATTATAGTAAAGAAATTAATCAAAAAATTTTTGACAAAAATTAGTTTTTTAATTGACTATGATTATAAACAAGACCAACGTATTTTTTTTTGGACAACATCAATTCGCGGCCATTATACAAATAGAACGATAAGTCAAGATTATCTAAACTTTATGCTTGTAAAATATTTAAATACTAAGCCTCTAATTGTTCCTCAAATTACGTTACATTATCGATTGGGAGATCTGATTGGCTTAGTTGATAAGCGACCTATTGAGCCTCAGTTAATCATTAAAAATTTGAATAGAATTATAGATGGTAGGGAGAATTTAGAAATACAAATTTACTCCGATAGCCCTATAATAGCAAAAGAATTATTGGCAAACTACTTGCCTAATCAAAATTTGAGTTTTATTGAATCTGATACCTTAACAGTCATAAAAAATTGTATTGGTTCTGAATTTTTTTTCGGAACCTCATCAAAAATTTCTTATTGGATTATAAAATTCCGAGAAAACTTAGGCCTAGGAAAAAAAACCTTCATTATTACAGATGCAACTGACTGGACTTAAGTAATCTGAGTTATTCTAAATTCTAAACAACTATAAATACTTCAAGTTTGATTCAAGAACATGAAACATTTTACTTAAAATGAACTCCAAATAAGCTTAGTCATTGCATGCTTTTTGCCACATCATCTATTATCATTGAAAGATTTTTTCTTGGTCGCCAGTGAGTGAATGCATATATCTTAGAAATATCCGGAACGCGCCTTTTCATATCCTCAAAGCCAGTAGCATATACATCATCATAGTTGGAATAAGTGATAGATGAGTTTGATTTCAGTTGATTAATCACTTTCTCTGCAAGATTTGTGATGGAAATTTCACCTTCTCCACCTATATTAAATACTTCTCCTACAATATTACTTTCGTTTGCTAGTGTAATAATTGCATCAACTGCATCTTTAACATGACAAAAAACTCTTGTCTGGCTCCCGTCCCCAAACACTACTACTGGCTCACCATTAATGGCAGCTTTTATGAATCGAGGTACAACCATGCCGTAGTTACCAATTTGGCGCGGACCTACAGTGTTAAATAATCTCACAGTCACCACATTGAGGCGTTTTGTCAGGTAAAGAAAATATGCCGTAGCTTCTTCTAAAGCCTTTGAATCTGAGTAGGTCCAGCGCAGTTTCTGTGGAGTCCCAATTACTCTATCATCAGATTCCGATAGTGGTTGCTTTTCATTTTTACCATAAATTTCTGAAGTGCTAGCAATTACAATTCTCTTATCAAATTTCAATGCCGCTTTTAAAATCATTTCTGATCCGTAGTAGTTAGTTGACACGGATTCAATTGGATTTTCTAAAATATTGTTGACTCCTAGAGCAGCTGCCATATGAAGAACCACATCTGCTTTCCTAGTAAGTTCTTCAACCAATTCTGTATTTCTTATATCTCCTTGATTTATTATAATTCTGTCCTTCAAGTGAGCAATATTTTTTAAACTACCAGTACTTAGATTATCCAAAATACATATTTCCTCCCCACGTTCTACGAGGGAATCGCACAAGTGAGATCCAATAAATCCCGCTCCTCCTGTAATGAGGTATCGCATTGCAATATCTTAGCGTATAAGTCTAGAAATATGTTCTCATATCATATGGAGTACAACTTGTAAATTCTTAGTTAAATTTAAGCAGCAGAAGTTATAATAATGATGGGATTACGTGGTCTTTAGATCGGGCTTAAAACCTCAATTTTTGATTTGAGAATAATGTATTTCATTTAGGGCAACAACCTAATTCTTAATTCAAACTAGTAGCTTACGTCAAGATATAGATTCGAATTTCTAGACAAACTAAGCTTACCTACAAGAGAAAATCTCGTTACGCATGACTTTTTGTAGGTTTATTGAAATATTTGCATGCAATTTATTGAGATCGTTACACTTATTTCTCAAAAAATTTTGTACTAAGTTCAATATAGTATATACTAAGAGTCCTCAAATAAAATAGAAGAATCTTAGGGAAAAATTTACATGATTTCTATTCAGAATCTGTCGTTTTGCACATTAAATTTCATAAATTTTTACTTTTATTTGAAATCTAGTGTCTAATGAAATTTACTAATCAGGTATGGGTATGCGGTGAAGTACTAATAGACCTAATTCCTATAAATGATAGGATTCAACCAATCGTGGGTGGTGGCCCTGCAAATACAGCAAAGGCTTTGGCTAAATTAGATGTACAAACTCAGTTCATAGATGGCATATCGACCGATGAGTACGGCCAATTAGCAACCGAACACTTAATTAAAGCTGGTGTTTTATTGGATTTTGTAAAGTATATGGATAAACCAACATGCTTGGCAACAGTTTTAATTGATAAAAATGGTAGTGCTAAGTATAACTTTGAATTTGACCAGACTGCTACTTTTGAATTCGCTCATTCATGGTTACCAGATCCAGCTATTTACAGGCCTGCGCTACTACATATAGGTACTTTAGTAGCTGTAATTGAACCTGCCTCAAGTGTGCTTTTCACTTGGGCCACTAAAGTATCAAAATATGCACCAATTGTATTCGATCCTAATATAAGACCAGAAGCAAACCGCGATCGAAAAAAGTACTTGGACAATGTTGAGCGTTGGGTATCCATATCTACTGTAATAAAGGCCAGTGATGATGATATTAGTTGGTTGTATCCAGGGGTTGAAATTGAAGTAGTTGCTAATAATTGGTTAGATATTGGACCAGAATTAATAGTAGTAACTCTCGGTAAAAAAGGAATTATGTCCTTTCGAAAAAATGAAATTATTAGAGCTGATGCTATAGAGGTGGCCGTGATTGATACTGTAGCGGCAGGTGATACTGTTGGAGCAGTTCTTGTTGAAGGAATTCTCAAATATGGCCTAAGTGAACTTTCTAAAAAGCAGTTAGAGTTAATTCTTGAAAGGGCGAGCAAAGCTGCTTCAATCACAGTTTCTAGAAGTGGTGCACAACCTCCCAATAAACATGAAATTGAAAAATTCCTTATTTGAGATAAAGGTTTATTCAGATACCTTTCTATACAAAGCATCAAACGCCATATAATTTTGTTTTCTGTATACTTCTATAAATCCATTACTCCTCAAAAGAAGCTCAGTATCAACTTTTCGAATTTCTTCTTTAGTATTAATCTCAACAAAAATATTTTTTATATTTATTGTAGGTTGACAAGCCATAATTTCTTTTAAAACATCGAGCTCACTACCCTCAACATCTATCTTTATAAAATAAGAAAAATTCTCCTTAAAAAGTACTTCCCTTAAATAATTTCTATTAACAGAAATAATAGTCTCGCCAGTGTCAGTATTACTAATTTTTCCAGCCCCCGAGTGGTATTTAGGAACTAAGAAATTCAATTCCCCTATTTTACTTGATATAGCAACTGGATGTATTGTAACGTTTGACAAATTATTTATTTCAAAATTATTCTGCAAATATTTGGCTATATTAGAATTGGGTTCAAATGCGTGTATTTCGATAATATTAACATTTTTAGATGCTACGAGTGAAAATATACCTTGATTTGCACCTATATCCACGAATACAGTAGGTTCCTTGATGGATAAGAGGAATCGGTCTAAATTATTTCGATAGCCTAAGATAGAAAGTTTAAAAGTTTTGTCAGACTTGTTATTTTTAACCCAAACTCCATAATTACTAAGTGTGGAATTATTTTTCTCGATATAGTTATTGAAAATTATAGACTTTAAAATTTTTAAAAAACCAACTCCAGTCTGATATAGAGACTTAAAACTGATTATTTTTAATATTCTTTCAAGCATAAAATATGGAACTATTAATTTATTTGCCATGTACGTACTATATAGAATAACTATAAAATATAACAGCCACAAAATTTAGTTGAGCAATAATATAGACAAAGCTTCTAAATTTTAATCAGTTTCAATAAAAATGTTAATTTATCCTAAATATTAAGTTATAGAGCAAGGCTATCTAATTATGAAGACTTTAGTTGGCTGTATGTTCTATTTTTTGTGTGTAAGATACCAATCTACTGTATTTGATATACCTACTTTTAAATCAGTTTCAAAATATTTTATTTTGGACTTAAGTAGAGTTGTATCCGGGCGCCTTCTAGCAACACTTCCTTCAAAATTTCCTAATGAATAATACTCAATATTTTTATTAAGTTTTTCACTTATCAACCGAGCTACCTCTATTATAGGAGTTTCATTCTCTGAGCCGACGTTAAAAACAGAATTAATTGGAATTTGATTACTGAATAAAATCAAATTAATTATCTCTACAAGATCTTTAATATACATGAATGATCTAGTTTCATGCATTCCGTAAATTCCACCATCACCGCGCATAAATCTTTCGATTAAGTCAGGGATAACATGGTATTTCCCCATGCGAGGTCCATAAATATTATGGATACGAACAATAATATAAGGGAGGCCTGCCTGCCTTGAATTTGCTATAGTAGAGATCTCGCCTAGTGATTTACTAGCAGCATACGACGAACGCATGTTACCGATTTTGGGAATTACAAATGGAACATTCTCGCCAGTTGGAATTCCAACCAAGCCCAACTCGTAACCTCCCGAATAAGACTCTGAACTTCCAAAATAAACGTACTTTTGAACATTAGCTTTCGCAGAGTATTCAGCGGATAAAATAGCAGTGATCGCAGTGTTTCTGATAACTTCGACTGGCCTACTGTAAAAATTCTGAGTACCATTTAGAGCCGAACAATTTAAAACTAGGTCATTTGCTTTAAATAAATTTTGAAAAGAATTTTCATCACTCAAATCCAAGTTCATGAATTTAATATTGTTTAAATTTAATAAATACTTAAATTCATAATCCATAGCACTGTTAGTAAAATTATCAATAAGAAGTAGATCTTTATTTTTAAAAAAATTAGATAAGTGGTAGCCTATAAATCCAGCTGCTCCTAAAATGACAATGCGCGAGTCATTCATAATTTATTTAACTAGTTTTGGTAATTCACCGAAAACTACAGAATTTTTGTGATCCATTTTAAATTCACCACTTAAATTCCAAAAATCAATAAGTAAAACTTTCTTATCTAAACTATTAATGAAGTCAAAAACTACGGTGTTTTTTACAGAATCCCCGCAATTACCGATTACAACAATATCGGGGCTAACTTTATCAAGACTGGAAATTCTTAAGTTACTGAGATCATATAAATCCGTGTCCTTTAAAAATGGGTCCCAAACCGTAATATTATATGTATCAGGATCAGATTGAAGGTTTCTTATTATAGTTTCGGAAAAACTCTTTCTAATATCGTTAGTTTTTGGTTTACTTTTAAAAGCTAAGCCTAGGAATAGCACGGTGCACGGAGCCTTATAATTAATTGATCTAGTTCTAATTATTTCGATGGCTTTATACTCCAATAATTCGTTGACTTTCCTTGCCCGATAAATCACTGAGTTATTTAAAAATTCTTTAGGAAAAGTTTCGAACAAAATGTACGTATCCTTAGTTAAACAAGGGCCCCCAACAGGACCTTGAGTCGAAATTTTGCTCCTTGGGTAATTAAAATTTGAAAGGTTTAAAACTTCATTAAAGCTAATATTTAAATATTCTGAAAGCATTGCTAGCTCATTAGATAGAGAAAACACAGCATCACGCCACGCATTCAATACTAATTTAGTGAATTCTGCAACCTCGGTATTTGAAGCATGTACAACTGAAAACCCTAGAAATTCTAAAAACTTTGACCCCTCTGTAATTTTACTTGTTTCAATTCCAGCTAGAATCTGAGGTAATTCATCTAACTCTTTCAATGCGACTCCTTCAGCAGTTCTTTCTGGAGCAAAGAAAACTGAAATATCAGAGCGTCTATTTTGGGCTAGTAGTTCGGAAATATATCTTGTAATACCAACTCGAACAGTAGATCTAATAAACAAATAACCATTTTTCTTAAGATTTAGGTGGTATTTTAATGATGTCTCCAATAAATTATTCATTCCATCCAAAATAGGACCTGTTGGTTGGGTTCCAACACAAACAAAAAACGAATCGAACTGCCGATCCTCTATTGAGTCTGAGAAAAAAAGTCTTCCTTGAGATCTGCCATTCTGTAATCTTTCATCTAAGCCAGGTTCAAAAACAATAGAGTCATTCATATTTAGTCTTTGAATCGTATTCAAGTTGCTATCAAGTAATGTAACTGAGACTCTTTCATTTTTAAGCAATTTACCTGCAAGAGTTAATCCAACAAACCCTGCCCCAATTATCAGAATCTCTTTCTCAATTTTTGTCATTGCCATGCCTTATAGTACCATCAATTCATAAAATACTTTAAATTGTTTCATTTATTTTCTAATTTCTAAATGCTAGGAATTAGAATCGTCCAAGAAAATTCAGCACTTATTTCAGGATCCAAGAAAAATATTAAAATGCTATAATTTACGAATGTATGATACCAAAAAAAGCAAAATTTTAATTGTTGGAACTGTCAGAAATGTTGAAAAAACAATCATTAGAGAAATAAATAAATGCATTAAAGCTTTTATAGGATTTAAAACGTTGGATTTTTTTTTAGTAGAATCAGATTCTAACGATGACACTGTAAAAACTTTATCACTTCTTGAGAAACAGGTTTTAAATTTTAAGTTTATATCTCTCGGAAAGATTAGTACAGATATCCCTGATCAATACGATAGAATTCGTCATTGTAGAAATAAATATATAGAATATATAAGATCTATTTACGACTCAAAATTACCAGATTACATTGCAGTTTTGGATCTGGATGGCATGAATAATGCGCTCAGTGAAAAAAGTGTAAGAAGCTGTTTTTTAAGGGATGATTGGGATGCTGTGCTTTCAAATCAGACTTTTGGATATTATGATATTTTGGCACTGCGTCATTCAATTTGGCAGAAAAATGATTGGCGAGAGGAGTTTGCGCTAAAAAAGAGAAGATATATTCATTCGGTGAGAAAAGATCCAATTCGAAATTTCGTTCTACTATTTAAAATAGATAAGCTAAAAAATGAGATTGTTTATTCAAAAATGAAGCGAATATCTAAAAATAGCCCTTGGATCCAGGTTGAGTCAGGTTTTGGCGGAGCTGCTATCTACAAACCTGAGGTTTTTTTGAAACACGACTATACAAAAGAATTTGAAACAATTGAAACAGATCACGTAAGTTTACATCGGAAACTTGTGCGCGGAGGAGGTCGTATATTTATCAATCCAGGTTTTATAAATTCACATTTTAATACTTATAATATTAATAGATATTTTTTGGTGAGATTTTTGAGAATTTTTCTGTGGAGCTCTAAAAGAATTTATAAAAGTAATTTATATCTCCTTTTAAAAAAATTTTTTAAAAGGTAAGACTGTAATTACTCTTTATTTATATTCGCGTAAGAAGTTTGAGTAATTTTAGTATTACACTTAATTAGCATAAGTTAAAAATATTAATTAGTAACTTTCACTTAGGTATACTCAGTTGGGTAATTTAAGCTTTATGAGCGTATAATACCTCAGCAGGAGTTATACGTGGCAAAGTATCTATATGAGAAGAGTTTCCTAAAATAAATACGTTATGTTTTCTAAAAAGCTTCATTTTTTCAATAGTAAATGCATTGCTAGAGAGCACAGAAAGTGAATCTGTTCTTCCATTCCATATTGATTTTTTAGCATATGGCCCAGCGTGGTGATCATTTAACATAACTCCAGAATTCGAAACCTCAAGATACGCATGCTGTGTAGAGTCTAATCCAATAATATAAATTGGGCTGTACCCTAGCCATATAGCTGTACTCACTGTAAACAAAGTAGTATAAGGCGGATAACCAACTACTTTCATTGGATTAATTGATTTTGTAAAAGATGGCGCTACTAATCCACGAATATATATTGTACGACCTTTATAGTTAGTTTGCCTACCATACGAAGTTATTAGAGTTCCATCAAATTCAGTATTCATCCACTTTCGGAAAGATATCTCTGTAGCATCATCGGCCACTTTTTTAAACAGTCCATTATCTAAAAGAGACTGATAATCAATTTTACATTTTGAACCTATCTCAGTTAACGGAAAGTAGTTAATAGAGAATATAGCTCCAAAAGTCCTAAAATCATTCATAAACTTTAGGTCTATTTCGTTTAAAGATAGACCTGTTGCACAGATTAGTGCTGGTTTTGGATTTCTCATCTTAAATTCTTTATTTAATTTATTCAAATTTACAAGTAAAATTCCCCTATTATTCTTTATATCTCCAAGCAACCTTCTGATAACTCCCAATTTCCAAATTATTAATTTAAGGAATGAATATTCAGTATATGCATGATTACCACTGAAGTAACTTAAACTTAATCTTTTAAGGTTAATATATTGGACTATTTTGAAACAATTAAACATATAAAATTTTATCATATGAAAGAGGATAATACTTTCCTAGCTGCTAAAAACACTTAGTAATAAACAGTTTTTTCATATGGTAGATTTGTGTAATGTTGGGGTTAAATAGTGATCAAATTTCAATTGAAATTGATTTAGATCAAGGAGCTCGCCTGGCCTCAGTGCAATGGCGGGAAATAGAGTTTGTCTTACCCTTTAGAGGACAAAGTTACACCTGGGGTTGGTTTGCTATGGCCCCCTTCGCTGGGCGAATAAGAGATGGTGTTATAAGAAATTCAAAGGGTGAAGGATTTCAACTACCAAATAATTTTGATCCACCACATGCCTTAATTGGTTTTGGTGCCTCATCCTCTTGGG
>Ga0164292_10003241_pt1 | contig 13320 bp, 8 predicted proteins | sample GEODES117metaG_FD_111486 | JGI IMG/M metagenome (GOLD analysis project Ga0164292, IMG submission 111486) | Eutrophic lake water microbial communities from Lake Mendota, Wisconsin, USA - GEODES117 metaG | ecosystem: Environmental > Aquatic > Freshwater > Lake | place: USA: Lake Mendota, Wisconsin... | reverse complement strand
TCTGTCTGAATCGACCCAAACGCTCGCACCACCGCCGCTGTGTAAAGCACGTGCCCCGTATCGACATGGGGATGCACCCCATCCGGCGCAAACACCATCTTACTCCCCAAGGCCGCATGCTCCGCCTCCGTCTTCGGCAGCGCCGCCTTCCAAATCAACCTCCCCTCCTTGGCCAACTCCGCCACAGCCATCCCCATGTGGATCGTCGGAATCCCATAATGCCCCGCCACCCGTTCCATCGCGCTCGCCGACCGCTGAAACTTCCCTTCCAACATCGCCGGCGCTAACGCCTCCGTCAGCGTGTAAACAAAACAAATGTCACACTCCGGCAACGCCCGCCACGTCTGCCGCACGATCCCTTCCATGCAGCGGAAAATCTGCTCTGGCGCCGTCCCTCCATCGTTCACCGCAAACTCCACGAACAGCAGGTCCGGCTTGTGATCCAACACATCCTGTTTCAATCGGCACACTCCCAGGTCTGACCCCGTCCCACCAATCGCCGCATGGATCTCACTGATCTTCGCCTCCGGATAGGTCTTCTGAAATCGCTCCAGCGTCTTCACCCGCCACCCCGGCTGCGCCGTGATGCTCCCTCCCAAATAAGCAATCTTCACCTCCGCTCCCGGCTTCACCACCTTCGCAAAAAAATTCGGTAGCCCATCGCGCGTATGACACTCCACCGCTCGCGTCAATTCCATCTCCGCCCCGGCCACTCCCATCGTCAATCCCAGGGCGCAAAGACTCATCAACAATCCAACTCGCATGAACTTCATGCCTCCCACCTTGGCCACACCATCAACCGCCGCAACTCTTCTTCCCTTCGGAACTCAAACTCAAACCGCCTCCAACACGCCACCCTTCGCCTCCTCGTCCTTCATTTCATGAAACGAACGAAAATTCGAATACCCTTCCTCCCCCATGTACCGACGCAAAAACTTCGGGTCCGCCGTCACCAAATCCGCCAGCAAAAAGCCCACCACCGCGTTGCTATGATCTTTCCACACCCCGAAATCGATCAGCTTCGCATTCATCCGAATGTAGTGCTTGATCAAAATCGGTACCCCTTTCCCGTCCCGCTCCAACCCGGACACCAACGCCGAAACATCATCCACATCCTTCACCAACCGGCTCACATCCTCCTTGGCCATCGCATCAAAATCCACCCCCGAGAACGGACTCCGCGATTCCAACTCCACCGCCACCTCCGGCCACCCGTGTTCCCGCCTCATGTAATCCACGATCAACGTCCTCGACGCCGGACAATACTCATCCCCCTGACTCACCCCCACCGACCCAAACACCATCCGATACTTCGGATTCCTCGCAATGAACGCCAAAATCCCCCCCCACAGCAGCAGCAGCGAACTGTAGCTCCGCTGATACTCCGGCAACACATACGACCGCCCCAACTCCAGGCCCGGATTCAACCTCGCCAAAAACGACGGCTTAAATTCAAACAACCCGCTCGACACCAGCCCCTTAGGTCCGTGCCTCTCCAAAATCTCATCCGCTAACCCCAACCGATACGCCCCCACCACCGCACGATCCCTTCGGCTCCAGACAAACAAATGCTTGTAGATCTTGTCCGCCTCCGCCAGGTCCACCGCCTCGCCCGTTCCCCCTCCCGCAAATCGAAAGCTCTCCTCTCTCCCACGCCCAATCTCCTGCATGATGTGCGGCAGCTCATCATAGCTCCCCATCAGCACGTCAAAGTCACCCTGACTCATCAGACGGCCCGTATCCGGTAACCCCGTAATGTCCCCCTCCAAATCCTCCGCCGGCAACCTCACCGCCAGCGGCTTGTTCCCAGATACCTCTGTCACCGCCCTCTTCACACCCCTCTCCCCAGCCTCCACCACCGGCCGGTTCTTCAGCATGTAGGCCGACATCCGCAAAAACCGGATCATCTCCTCATCCGTCTCAAACCGCTTCAGTCGCCCGCTCGAAATCGCGGCTCCAACTGACACCCTCACTGGCTCCCTCGAATTGCCCCGCTTCATGAACTCCCGCGTCAACAGCAGCGTCCGCAGCAGCGGATGCACCAACCCAATCCTCTCAAACAACCACCCATTCTTCGCATCAATGTACAATGGCACCACCGTCGCCCCGCTCCGCCTCACCAGCGCCGCAATGTGCGGCACCCAATCCGGATCGGATACCTCCCCCGTCTCCCTCCGATAATGCGACACCTGATTGCCCGGAAACACTCCCAGTAGCCCGCCGCCCTTCAAATGCCTCAAACTCTCCCGCAACGGCGCAATGTTCCGCGCCGCTGGCGTCTCCTTCGCAAACGGATCCACAAAAATCATGTGCCCACCCGCATACCGCACTCCCTTCAACAAATAATTCGCCATCAACTTCACATCACTGCGTCGCCTCTGCAGCAAATCCCCCAGAATAATCCCGTCCAATCCGCCTAACGGATGATTGCTCACTACCACCACCGGCCCCTTCGCTGGAATCCTCAACAAATCCGCCTCGCTCAACTCATACCGGCACCCCAACAAATCCAGCGTCGTCCGAAAAAACGATTCCGGCGTCCCCAATCGTGTCACATCCGACTCCAACTGATTCACCTCATCAATCTTCAAAAATCGACGAATCACAGGCCCCACCACCGGATACAGCATCTTCATGGCCGGATGCTCGATCCGGGATAGATCGACCAATGGCCTGTCATGCTCAGGGGAAACGTTCATTCTAATCGAAGAGAAACCAATCCATTCTCTATTCCAACGCCTTCCGCCACTACCAAACACTTTCAAGCACCATTTTCGTTGCACACTGAGGATTCCTGAAACGCATGGTGAGACCCATTCGCATCTCATCATTCCATAATAAAAGCGCCCGACATGTTCCCACGTCAGGCGCCGAAAGCTAAGAGCACTTCTAGACCCCTTCCGGGCCCTCAGTCCTTACTTCTTCTTCTTTTTCGCAGGGGCCATCTCTTCCTTGCTCAAAAAGCCATCGCTGTTCTTGTCCTTTTTGGTGAAGCTTTCGCCAGCCTTGGCCGCGTCTTTCTTCGCCCCGGGAGTCGCCATGAACTCGTCCTTGCTGACCTTGCCGTCGCTGTCCTTGTCCATCTTGGCGAAAGCCGCTGCTGGATCGCCTTTGGCCTTCTTCGGTGCGTCGGCAGCGTTAACGGTGGCAGCAATGGCCAAGACGGAGAGGATCGTGATGATGTTTTTCATGTTTTAACTGGATGTGTGGTTTTCTTGTCAGTTTGAATTGTTCGTCATGGATTCCCGGCTTCCCAAGGAACCTGCTACGTCCGACGGGTTAAACGACGACTCTCTTCGACCGTTTCAGTAAATTTCAAAAAAAATCACCCCTCATTGAATCACACCGTCAACTTGGTGTGCGGATGCCCCTCGTTCATGTCAATTCGTTCTGGTCTACCCTTGTATTTATAGACCAGCCGCGTGTGATCAATCCCCATCAAATGCAGAATCGTCGCGTGCAAATCATGCACATGCATCTTGTCCTCCACCGCCCGTAAACCCAAATCATCCGTGCTCCCCACCACCTGCCCCCCACGAACTCCCCCTCCCGCCATCCACATCGTAAACCCGGTCGGATTGTGATCCCGTCCATCCCCCTTCTCACTCATCGGCGTCCGACCAAACTCGCCTCCCCAGACCACCAGCGTCTCATCCAGCAATCCCCGCGCCTTCAAATCCCTCAACAACCCCGCCACCGGCAAGTCCTGCTCCGCGCACAGCTTCGTGTGATTCTCTTCAATCTTCGCATGCGCATCCCACTTGCTCCCCGCCCCATGATAAAGCTGCACAAACCTCACTCCCCGCTCCACCAACCGCCTCGCTAGCAAACAATTCCGACCCATCACCTCCGTCTTCGGATTATCGATCCCATACAGCTTCTTCGTCGCCTCCGTCTCTTGTCCCAAATCCACCGCCTCAGGCGCCTCTGCCTGCATCCGAAACGCCAATTCATAAGCCCGAATCCGCGCATCCAAATCCGAGTTATCCACCCGCGGCGCATTGTAGCTCCGATTCAATTGATTCAAAAACGCCAACTTCCCCTGCTGCCTCGCCGCACTCATCCCACTCGGCGGTGCCAAGTTCGCAATCGGCTGCGCCCCCCCTTCAAACTCCACTCCCTGATACACCGCCGGCATGAACCCGCTCCCCCAGTTCCTCACCCCGTTCACCACCTGCGTCTCCGTGTCCTTGATCACCACATACGCCGGCAAATTCCCATTCACCGTCCCCAACCCATAGTTCACCCAGGCCCCCAACGACGGCCGTCCGCCAAAGATCGATCCCGTATTCATCTGACACACCCCGCCCGAGTGATTGATCCCGTCCGACACACACGACCGAATCACGCACAACTCATCCGCCATCTTTGCCGTATGCGGCAGCCAGTCCGAGACCCATAACCCACTCTCCCCATGCTGCGCCCACACCCGCTTGTCCGCCAGCAGCGGCGCTCTCGATTCCCCCATCGCCGTAATCACCGACCCAAAACTATCCGGTAAAGACTGCCCAGCCAATTCCCGCATCAGCGGCTTTGGATCAAACAAATCCACATGACTCGGCCCCCCTTCGATAAACACAAAAATCACACTCTTCGCCTGCCCCGCCCGATGCGCCAACTTCTCGCTCGCTGGCACCCCTGCCACCCCCGCCGCATCCCCCAACGCACCCTGCAAATCCGAATCCCCCAGCAATGCTGACAGCGCCAAAGCCCCAAATCCCGCCCCTCCACGGCGCAACACATCGCGTCGATTCGTCAAGGTCTCGTAGTGTGGAATCATCGTCATATCATAAAGAGGCATTCACTCTCTCCTTTCGGACACAAAATCAAAAGGGTTTCATTTCCCCAAATTTCCCCAAAACTCTCCAAAGCAAATCCATGAACATCCACGGCACCCCCTACCGCACCGTCTGGTTCGCCGACGACCTCGTCCGCATCATCGACCAACGCCTTCTCCCCTGGCACTTCCAAATCCTCGACCTCCCCACCACCACCCATGTCGCCCACGCCATCCTCGACATGGCCGTCCGCGGCGCCGGCTGCATCGGCGCCACCGCTGCCTATGGCATGGCCCTCGCCGCCCGCGAAGCCGCCTCCTCCCCGGACCCCACCGCTGCCCTCATCGCCAAAGCCGACGAACTCAACTGCCGCCCCACCGCCGTCAACCTCGCCTGGGCCCTCAAACGCCAGCTCGACCACCTCCTCCCCCTCCCACCCTCCACCTGGCCCGAAAACGCCCTCACCGAAGCCAACCGCATCGCCGACGAAGACGCCGCCGCCTGCGCCGCCATCGGTCAACATGGCCTCTCCCTCATCCAAGACATCGCCTCCCGCAAACCCTCCGGACAGCCCGTCAACATCCTCACCCACTGCAACGCCGGCTGGCTCGCCTTCGTCGACCACGGCTCCGCAACGGCCCCCATCTACGCCGCCCACGCCGCAGGCATCCCCGTCCATGTCTGGGTCGATGAAACCCGCCCACGCAATCAAGGCGCTCGACTCACCGCCTGGGAACTCGCTCATCAAAACATCCCCCACATCGTCATCGCCGACAACACCGGCGGCCACCTCATGCAGCACGGCCTCGTCGACCTCGTCATCACCGGCGCCGACCGCGTCACCCGCTCCGGCGATGTCGCCAACAAAATCGGCACCTACCTCAAAGCCCTCGCCGCTCGCGACAACCACCTCCCCTTCTACGTCGCCCTCCCCACCTCCACCTTCGACTGGACCCTCACGGACGGCCTCGCTCAAATCCCCATCGAAGCCCGCTCCTCCGACGAACTCATCTGGATGGATGGCCCCGACGCCTCCGGCACCCTGCACCGCATCCGCCTCATCCCTGAAACATCTCCCACTGCTAACCACGCCTTCGACGTCACCCCCTCCCGCCTCATCACCGGCCTCATCACCGAACACGGCATCCTCCCAGCCAACGAAAACGCCATCGCCACCCTGCAGCCTTTTGCAGCATGACGATGGCGGCTCAACACCAACAGAAAAGGTCTACCTCAGCGGCCCAATCGTCCGCGTTCCCAGATTCCCCACGTTGGGAGAACTCAGCAATGGCCTCAGAAAAATCGAAGCGGGCGCCTCATTGATCACCGGAGGTGTCACCACCACCTCCGACCCAACATAGCCCACCCCATACAACCCACGCGGAACCCAAAGGCCCATCCCCAAGCGGTCCATCACCGCCTGCTCCCAGTTCAACGTGTTGTCACCTGCGGGTGTCATGAAGATCCGCCGATTTTCAAACCCAGCCCCGCTGCCAAGATTCGCCACCCGAATCACCCATCGACCTTCATCGACTGCATCCGCAAACACCTTCCCCCCTCGCGCCCTCAAATACTGGGCATCTGCCCCTTCATACTTCCATTCATCACCCTTCACAAACCCCCGCTGCATCACCGCAAACCCGAAAGCCTCCAGGCACGCTGGCTTAACCACCTCAGCGTTCTCTCCCAACTCTCGACCCACAGCCCGGCACACCAATCCCCCATCTCCCACCATCAAACCCGCTTTCCCCGCCAACGCCGCATCCACGTAACTCCAACACGCCACCCCATCATAAACCAGTGTCCTCACATCCCTCTTCACAGCATCCACCGCCACCACAACACCTCCCGCCTGCCCCACATTCGCCACCGCCACCAATCCCCCAGGCACCCCCACTGGCTCACGCACCACCGGCGTCTTCTGCGTGAAATCCACCACCACCATCGCCGACCAAATCTTCGGCGGCTGGTAATACCAATACCCCATCGACAACCGACCACTCTCCAGCAGCAGTTCTCCCTTCACTTCCTCCAGTTTCGGCTCAACCACCACCGGCACCGCCTCCACCCCCTGCGCATCCGCCTCCCATGGCGCGTTCCGCACTTCCATCCCCAAGAACACGAACCCGTTCTGCGCCATCAAATCACCACTCAACCGATCACTTGGCCCACCCTTCACCGCCACCGTCTCCATCGACGTCATCTCACCCCCCGCCAAATTCACCGGCCACAGCATCGCCAGCGAACGCTCCCGCACCAATGGCCTCACCGGTTTCGGAGGATCGATGGGTATCGACTTCAAAACCGTATCATTCGTCCAAAGCACTGCCGCCCGAAACAAAGTCGCCTCAGGCTGAATACCGATCGTCAAAGTCGGCATCACCCCAATCGTATTCACCGGACCAAAAAGAGTCGGCCCGCCCCAAATAATCCATCCCCCTTCCTTCACTTCCCAAACCAGCAGATCCCCCTTCGGCCAAACCGCCCGCACCTTCGGCCTTCCATAAAGCCCACCCAACACCGCACCATCGCCAAACGCCCAACTCTCCACTCGGCCCAACTCCTTCACCGTCGGCGCATTCCCAAGCCCAAACCGCCACGTCCGCAACCCATACAACTCCCGAGTGCCCACACCCTCTAACACCTCGGTCTTCACCAACTTCTGCGCCACAAACAACTCTTCTCCACGCCGCTCCACTCCCACAATCGCCCCCGGCCCCGGGTCGATCTCTTCCACCAGCCCATCCGGATTCCCCGTCGTCGTCACTCGCAGCATCGCATTCGGACTCCCATACTCGATCTGCAAAAGATAATCACCAAACGGCACCACCTCATCCACCTGCCACGCCAAAGACACCTGCGCAACCGGCGGCGCCTTACCCGATCCACGCTTCACCACAATCAATTCCCGCCCTGATATCGACACAAAGTGCCCCTTGATCAACGATCCCCGCCTCGCCTCGAATTCATGCGGAATCACCTCCCCCAGCGTCAATTCATCACGCCCCACTCGCACCACCTGAATCCCCTTTTCATTCCAGTATCGCCCCGCCGCCGTATAACCCGACTTCTGAAACGGCAGCAGCAACAGCCCCGCCTCAGGCAAATACTCCACCGCCTTCTCATCATAGTTCGCCTCGGTCGAACTCCAGCCACCCTTCTCTCCCAAAAACACCCGCGACACCAGCGTCGGCACCGCCGGATCAGCCACCCCAAAGATCGAGACCGTCGCCCGCCCTTCCTCGATCCCCACCGCCAGCAGCTGATCCCCGCGCGGCAGCAAATACGTTGACCAGCCCGGCACCTTCAATTCCCCCGTGATCACCGGATTCGCCGGATCATCCAGCTCCACCACAAACAACGGATCAATCTGCCGGAACGTCACCACATACACCTTCGTCCCGTCAAACCGCGTCGCATAAAGCGTCTCCCAGTCCGCCGCCGGAATCGACACCTGCGCCATCGGCGCCACTTCCGCCCCTGCCAGCGCATACGTCTCCACCCACGTCTGCAACATCCAGTTGGAGGCATTGCGCGTCTGCGTCACCGCCACCAGCGCGTTGCCCGCCAGGTTCATCTTAAACTTGTCCAACACCACCCCCTTTAGCGGCAGCGACTTCACCAGTTCCGTGCCCCCCGCTCTCAGTGCCCGATACACATACACCGTCGAGGCCTCCCCTCCGCTCACCCACCCATAATTCGCCGACCCCGTCGTCGCCACCAGCAAATGCCCACCCACCGCTTGCACCTTCGGCGTCCACCCCGGCACCGTCTGATTCGACCGAATCACCAGCGCCTTCGGCTTCGAAAAATCCACCGACACCAACGCCACCTGATCCGAACTCTGCGTCGACTGCGTCAGCACCAAATGCAGTTGGCTCCCCATCAATCGGCTATCCTCATGATGACCACTCATCCGAAAGCGCGAAAGCTCCTTCGGCACCCCGTTTCGAGTCACCTCCACCATCACAATCTCCGTCGCACGCAGCCCATTCACCCCCGGCACATCCGTCACCAAAGCCAGCAAAGTTCCCCGATCATTCAAAACATAAAGCTGCTCCCCCACCGCCGACATCCGCAGCGCCCCCGTCTTCACCGGTGCCGCCGGATTGCTCAAATCAAACACCTGCAAACCCCGATACTGATTGAAGAAATACAACCGTGTCCCCACAATCTTCCAGATGTCCGCCTCCACCGGCGCCTCCAAAGAAACCGCTGGCGCCGCAACTGGCGCAGCCACCGCATCCACCCTCGCCACAGATGCCGATGCACCCACCACATTGTTGGTAACCGCCGCCCCCGTAAACAACATGTTACCCCCGGTAATCACCCCAGTGTTCGTAAACATCGTCTCCTGCACCTGCATCGCCCGCATCACCGGCATCAGCGGCATCACCGGCAACCCACAAACCGGATAAAGATCATACCACCCATCGCGCGAGGCGAAACTCCGCTCTCCCCCAGTGAACCCCTTCGGAAACCCCGCATCCTCATATGCCATCACCCGATGCGTCTTCCCCTTCGTCCACTCCGGCATCTCAAACACCACCTCGGCCGATCCCTCACCCGTCAAATGCCGACTCGCCACCGGACTCCACCCCTCTTCATTTCTCACCTGCAAAACCAAATGCGGCCGCTCCATCGTCGCCGTCGCCTTCAGTTTCCCCTCTTCTTCCACCGCATTCAAAACCAAACCCACCGACTCTCTGACCCTCGCCACCGTCGCCGCATTCGTCGCACCAGTCACCCGCACAGGTCCAAGCACACTCGGCAATGGCATCGACGATTGACCCACCACCCCAGACCTGATCCCCGACGGGCGCGCCACCGTCGAAGACCCACGCACCACCCCCGGCAAACCTGCCCAAGCCCAACCCGGCAGCAAACAAACCGACAAAGCGCAAACGCCAGCCAAAAGAAAACGTCTCTTCAACATCAGGGAATACATCGAATAAATAAAGTTCATGGTAAGATTAAGATGGGTTCAAAAGCGAATGAAAAATCAAGGAGCAGTCCCCTCAGGCGGGTTCACCGGCAGCAATAACACCTGGGAAGAACTGACCGAATTGGTCACCGAAGTCACACTGACGCCAAATTGCAGATTGCTCGCTGTCGTACTCGAAAAACTGAGTCTCCCCGCTCCATCCGCCCCCTTCGACACCGCGTCACCCATCGCCATCACCGCTCCCTGCCCGCTCAACACCAAAACACCTGCCGTAGCCACCACCGCATTCGAATTCAACTGACTCGCCGCATCACCCGCAGTCACACTCCCTCCAGCGATCCGGATCCCTCCCGACGGCACCACGCTCGACGGTCCCCGCCCATCAAAAAATCCCAACTGCCACCCCTGACCCACCGGCATCACCTCGAACTCCATCCCCGACCCCGCTACCGCATTTCCCTCATCAATCGCCACCCGCTGCCCCGGCTTCACCACCACCACCTTCACCGAACCCTCACTCGCCGGCTGCGCCAAAATCTGCTTCACCTCGCCCACATTCAGCACCTGCCCAGGTGCAAAAGCCCCCCCCGCCACCAATCGCATCTGATACTGCTGCGCCGGCAATTGCTCCACTTGGCCACGCGCCTCCGCCAACCCCCTCAACGTGTCCACCTGCCCCTGCGTCAATCGCACCGGCCCGCCACCCACCGCATCCGCCGTCACAAATCCCTGCGCCACCGCATCCTCCCACACCTTTGCCATCAAGTCCGGCCGATCCGCCTCCGCCACCCCATTCGAATCAAATCGCCCCGCCAACACCTCCCTCAAATCATGCCTCGCCGTCGGCTGCGGAAACGGCTGAGCCTTCGACTCCAACGCCAGCAGCAAATCCCCCACCTCCACCTCACACCCCGCCTGCATCGCCAGCGCCTCAATCGCCTTCAAAAACGATATCGACCCCGTCTTGAGCGAAACCCGCCGCCCCGCCGCATCCGCAGACACCGTCACCCGCAGCCGACCCACCACCTCAGCCCCCATGAAATTCACCGCCATCATGTCCGCCTGCAACCGCCCCAGCGCCTCCTTCAGCGGCACCTGCTTCAAATCCACCCCTCTCAAAAAATACCCATTCAGCCAGGTCCGCAACGATTCCACCGTCCACTCATTCGCTCCCGCAGCCACCACTCCAGGAACCACCTCCGGCTTAGCCTCCCTTTCCACTGGCAACACCCCTTTCGGCCTCACCTCCGGCCCACGCACTCGCCTGCTCACCACCTCCTGCTTCGGCCCACTGTCCCAGCCCTCCCGACCCAAAACCCACCACAACAACCCGCCCACCGCAATCAAAGCCGCAACCTTCAGCATCGGTTTCACCACACCTCTCCAATTCGTCACCCGCCTCCCCTCCTCACGCCGCACCGACGCTGTCGCCAGCACCCCCGCCGCCTTCGTCTCCTCACTCGCCTCACTCAACTTCCTCTCCAAAAGCGCCTCAAACCGCGCCGCCGCCGCCAGTTCCCGCGCACACTCCGCATGCTCAGCCACCATCTGCCAATGCTGAGCCGCTTCCTCAGCGGTCGCACGCCCATCCAACCAAAGCTGGTTCAGCCGGGCAAACTCACGCATGTCGAGAGGTGTCTTCATCGCTTCATTCGTGAATCGGCAGTCCCAACCGCCGCTGCACACACTCCCGCAATTGTTTCCGCACCCGGCTCAACGCCTGATACACCGCCTCCAGTGTCAAACCCATCTCCCCCGCGATCTGCTCCGCCGCCTCGCCCCGCCCATACTTCGCCGACATCACCTTCGCCGACCGCTCCGGCAGTAGCTCCAGACAATACGCCAGCGCCTGCTCCCGCTCCGCCCATCCCGATTGCGCCTCCTGCGCCTCAAAACTTTCCGACAACACCTCCAGCGTCTCCAAAGTGCAATAATCCGGCAGCTTCGCCCGCACCCGCCGATCCTCCATGATCTTCCGCGCCGCCACCCCCCGCGCCCAAGCCCCAAACGACCGACTCGCATCAAATCGCTCAAACGTCCGCCACAAAACCATCGCCACCTCCTGAAACACATCCTCCCTCAGCGCCCGATCCCGCACCGTCGCCCCGATGAACGCCCGCAAATCCGACTGGGCAGCCAGAAACAGCGGGAGGAATTGTTCAGGGTCAGAATTCATGGTCAACAAAGAAGGCGAACACCTTCTCCACACTCTCTTTGTCCGACCCAAGCCAAACCTGACAGAAAAAAACAATGTGAGGGGAAAAAAGCATCCCAACCCCAAATCCCACCGTTTCCCATTTGAATTAGAATCATTCTTGTTCTAATTCTAAATCCGAGTTTTCCATCCCAATGCGCAAATCCCCAGCCTCCACCGCCCCCAAGCCCTCCGGCTTGGATTGCCGTCTGGCCGTGCTCGGCACCGACGCCCGCCTCACCCCCCATCGGCGCGAAGTCTTCCAAGTCCTAGCCGAATCCACCGACCACCCCACCGCCTACGACGTCTTTGACCGCGTCAAAGGCCGCTCCCCCGGAATCTCCCTCGCCACCGTCTACAACTGCCTCGAGCACCTCACCGGCCACGGCCTCATCAAACTCGTCCAAGTCGAACGCGCCCAGTCCCGCTACTGCGCCAACATCCAGGAGCACGTCCACTTCCACTGCGAATCCTGCGGCAGCGTCTCCGACGCCCACCCCATCAAACCTCTCGACCCCACCCATTTCTGGAACCTCCCCGCAGGCTCCACCGTCTCCAACACCGAAGTCGCCATCCACGGCCTCTGCCCCGCCTGCGCCCAAAAAAAATCCCGTTAATCCCGAAATCCTGTCAATCCTGTCTCAAAAAACCGCCCTCATGTCCCTCGTCATCGAAAACCTCACCGCCCAAATCCCCGACCGTCAAATCCTCAACGGCCTCAACCTCACCATCAACCCCGGTGAAGTGCACGCCATCATGGGACCCAACGGCTCCGGCAAAAGCACCTTGTCGAAAGTCCTCTCCGGCCACAGCGACTACGAAGTCACCGCAGGCACCGTCACCCTCGACGGCCAAAACATCCTCGACCTTGAAGTTGACGCCCGCGCCCGCGCCGGCCTTTTCCTCGCCTTCCAATACCCCCACGAAATCCCCGGCGTCTCCAACGCAAACTTTCTCCGCGCCGCCCTCAAAGCCCGCCTTCCCGAAGGCGAAGACATCGACGCCGTCGCCTTCTACAAGCAACTCTACACCCGCATGGACCAGCTCGAAATGGATCGCTCCTTCACCGGCCGCTCCGTCAACGAAGGCTTCTCCGGTGGCGAGAAAAAACGCAACGAGATCCTCCAGCTCATGATGCTGGAACCCAAATACGCTATCCTCGACGAAACCGACTCCGGCCTCGACATCGACGCCCTCAAAGTCGTCGCCCGCGGCGTCAATGCCATGCGCAGCGAGTCCCGTGGCTTCCTCCTCATCACCCACTACCAGCGCCTCCTCGACTACATCCAGCCCGACATCGTCCACGTCCTCATGGACGGCCAAATCGTCCTCACCGGCGGCAAAGACCTTGCCCTCAAACTCGAAGAAAAAGGCTACGACTGGGTCAAAGACGAAGTCCTCGC
>Ga0164292_10003240_pt1 | contig 13324 bp, 8 predicted proteins | sample GEODES117metaG_FD_111486 | JGI IMG/M metagenome (GOLD analysis project Ga0164292, IMG submission 111486) | Eutrophic lake water microbial communities from Lake Mendota, Wisconsin, USA - GEODES117 metaG | ecosystem: Environmental > Aquatic > Freshwater > Lake | place: USA: Lake Mendota, Wisconsin... | reverse complement strand
TATAGGTCAAGCTTTTGGTCTTCTATTATTATTTAAAAGAAAAGGTAAAGGTTTTTTTCCATGGAAAATGCCCCTCTATCCCCTGCCTTTATTTTTAGCCATTATTATTTGGGGAGGTATTTTCTTTTCAACAGGAACAAAAATGATGCTGAGTGGACTCACTGTTATAAGCCTTGGGTTGATTGCTTATTTTGTTGCGAAAAAGTTTAAATGGATTGGATCGCTTAGTAATGATGGGAATAATGAGCTAGGCAAAGAAGCATAAAATTTTACCTATTTACTTCTGCTACCAATGCCACTAATAAGTAGCCCAATGACAAGACCGAGAATTAATCCAACTTTTACATTCTTAATTAAGTAGCCTACACCTAGGCCAATAACTAGTAAAGTAAAAATGCTCATATTACGTCTCATAAGTATCAGTTAAATATATTAATGCCTGGGAAGTGAAATAAGGTTGGCCAATAATTTATAAGCTCCCGGATTCCCTGCAGGAAGTTGTCTAAATAAAACTAAACTCAAGTACACCATATTTCCTTTTCCATAAGGGGCAATTAATAAACTTCCTGTAGAAGGGGTTTCGCCTTTATCGTTCATGGAAAGCGGTGCTTCAAAATGAGGGTCCACATTTTCTGCCATATAAGTACTTCTTTCTTGTACCCAGTTATCAAAATCGGCCTTCTCTATTTTATTAGGAAAATTAAGTACTGTATGCATAGGTAAAACAAAATCAACAGGCACATTCTCTTGAGTAACTCTTTTGCCTGCATTAACAGTAAAAGCATAAGGCCCTACTTTCACTTTACGAATACCTACTTGATTGCTTTTTAAATATTGTACAATTAAATTACCCCCCTGCGAAATGTATTCATTCAATACCTCATTTTGGGCAGTTAAAAATTCATACATATTATAGGCTCTAATACCCACTATAATTGCATCAAAAGTTTTTAATTTACTTATTTCTATATCGCTTTCTTTTAATACAGTAACCTGACAACCTAATTCAATAAGGGCTTCTGGCAATTTATCTCCTGCGCCATCGATATAGCCAACTTTAGTGCCCTTAGTTTTTAAAGAAAGCTCCACTAGTTTAGTAGTAGCGGGAGCAAAATAAGTGATAGTAGGTATATGATCATACTGAATGGTTCTTTTATACTTCTGATCTAATGCAGTAGGCAAATTTTGACTAACTGATTTAATTTCTACTTCTTGATGCACAATACTGCCTGTGTGATCAATTTCTTGATAGCCTAATTTGACAGGTTTATCTGTATTCAATAATACTACTTCCTTATCATATTTAGTTTCATGTATGGGTACTACTACAATAGGTTGGAATACTTCTCCCTTGGTAGGATCGACATATTTATATTGAATAGGAATGGTATAACTAAAATGCTGGCCTTCTATAATTACATTAACAGTGGCTGTAAATACAGGATCATTTTCAGCTTTACCTATAAGCATTTGATCATTCACTACAAACATTCCTTCCGTTTTAGCTTGCACTAACCAATAAGGTTGTGAGATATCTTGGGTCTTGGATACTTTGAAGCTATAGTCCCAACTTAGATTTTGATTATGTAGAAGCATTTTGCCAAAAACAGAATCCTTGCCTGGTAGCGTAGCTTTTTCTAAAACAGAAGAAGCAGTTGATCTTTGATTCATAAACAATTGCACTTGTAATGAACTACCAGGAAATACTTCTTGTTGTTGCGAACTTGCTTCCATATAAATACCCGCTGCATCCTTTATAATTGTCTGCAATTCGGAAAGCTTATAATTTCTCCAAAGAGAATTAGGAAGCGCCGCTATGAGTTTATATAATTTTACTAACGAAGGAACTGACTTAGCTGGTTGTTCTATTTCATAATGGCTTACAATATCATTAATGGCTGTTTGAATCTCCGGTGCTTGCAATCTATCCCAACTCGTGTTCACCCCTTCCATAATATCTTTCTTCGGTACATCTCCACCGGTGGTTTCAAAAAATTCAAAACTAGTTCCTCTTCTTCTGGGTCTACCTTCACCTTGACTTTTATGCATGGTTCTAGCCTCAGCTCCAATTTCACCATAACCTTTTCCAATAGTGGCATTATAACTACCTACCTCTATGTTTAATTGACTCGTATTAGTAGTATTAACAGTTCCGAAATTAAACGTATTCCAAAGTATGCGTTTTGCTTTCCATGCCTTTAGACCATATTTAAACTGTTCTGTAAATTTAGTACTATCAGCCGCAGCTATATAAGCCTCATTGGCAATAATAGCAGAGGCTGAATGGTGGCCATGACCAGCTCTTGCATCTCTAGGGAAACGCGTAATTATAATATCGGGTTGGAATTTTCTAATGACCCAAACTGCATCACTTAATACTTGTTCATGATTCCAAATTGCTAAGGCTTCCTCTGAAGATTTACTATAACCAAATTCATAAGCTCTAGAAAAATATTGTTCCGCTCCATCTTGTGTACGGGCTGCTAATAATTCCTGTGTTCTAATTAATCCTAATTCTACACCTTGCTCTTTGCCTATTAAATTTTGTCCTCCGTCTCCTCTGGTTAAACTTAAATAAGCCGTTCTATACATTCTATCCTTAGTTAAATAAGGAAGGAAACTATTATTTTCATCATCTGGATGCGCTGCTACATATAATACACTGCCCATCACACCCATTTTTTTTATTTGGGCATAAATTTCGGCACTACTTTTTTGCGCATACAAAGATGCATTTAACAAAGAACAAATTGAAATGAATAGAACTATTTGACGCATGGTTTAAAAAAATTCATTTTTTACACTTAAATTTTATAGAATAAAGGGCCAATTATACCCTCCTAAAAATAAGGAAGTTTGGGCTTAAAAGGGTCTATATATAGATAGTTTTACACAAATGGTAGGCGCTATTTTGTTGAATACTAAATAATTAAGTAAATTACTAGCTCAATTGAACAGCTATGAAAAAAATGACTTCTTCTTCCAGTTTTCTCAGTACAATGAGGCTACTATTTGTCCTACTTTTGACAAGCAACTTAAAGGCACAACCCTTTTTAAAAGCACATCCTCATATTAATCCTTATCAATATGAGATAGTGAAAGAAAAGTCATTTGACAATGGAGCCGTTACTTCAGCTCATCCTTTGGCTAGTATGGTTGGTGCGGCCATGATGAAAGACGGAGGCAATGCTTTTGATGCAGCCATTGCTACTCAATTAAGTTTAGCCGTGGTATATCCAGGGGCAGGTAATATTGGAGGCGGAGGTTTTATGTTAGCTAGAAAAGTAAATGGAACATTAATAGGTATTGATTACCGAGAAGCTGCTCCTGCATCTGCAAGTAGAGATATGTATTTAGATGCAAAAGGAAATCCCATTGATGAAAAATCGACAACAGGCGCTTCGGCTGCTGGTATTCCAGGAAGCATTGCAGGCATGATAAGCACACATGCTTATGCTAAATTACCTTTTGCCAAATTGATTGAACCAGCTATTGAGTTTGCTGAATTTGGATATGTGATTTCAGAAAGAGAAGCCAATGGTTTAAATGCAGAACGCGCTAATTTTTTAAAGAATAGTTCAGCGCCCAGTGCATTTACAAAAAAAGAAGTTTGGAAAGCGGGTGATACCCTTATACAATTAGAACTTGCTGCTACCTTGAAACGCATTCAAGCAAAAGGCTTGGCAGGTTTTTACGAAGGTGCAACTGCTGAATATATTGTGAAAGAAATGCAACACAGTGGTGGCTATATTAGTGCAGAAGATTTAAAAAACTATAGACCTAAATTTAGAAAACCTATAGAGTTTGATTATCGTGGCCATCATGTCATAAGTTTTGCGCCTCCTTCCAGTGGAGGTATTTTAATTGCACAAATGATGCAAATGATTGCCCCTTTTAATGTAGAGAAAATGGGATTGAATACACTTGCTTCTGTTAATTTAATGGTGGAGTCGCAAAGAAGAGCCTACGCTGATCGCGCCGAACACATGGGCGATCCTGATTATTGGAATGTACCTACCAAAACCTTAATTAGTAATAATTATGCGCAAGCAAGAATGAGCGATTTTAAAGAAGGTGTGGCTGGAAGCAGTAAAACAACTTTGGCAGGGCAAGTGCATGAAAGCAAGCAAACAACACATTTAAGTGTCATTGACAAAGAAGGTAATATGGTAGCTATAACGACTACTTTAAATGATACCTATGGCAATAAAACCATTGTAGCAGGTGCAGGCTTTTTATTAAACAATGAAATGGACGATTTTAGTATAAAGCCAGGGGTTCCTAACATGTATGGCGCATTGGGCGGAGAAGCCAATTCCATACAACCAGGCAAAAGAATGTTAAGTTCTATGACACCTACCCTTGTCACTGTTAAAGGCAAACCTTATATAAGTATTGGCACACCAGGTGGTACGACTATCCCCAACCAAGTCTATGAAGGCTTAGTAAATATCATTGACCATAAAATGACAATCAAACAAGCAATTGATGCCACCAGGTTTCATCACCAATGGATTCCAGATCTGATAGTTTTAGAAGCTGACTTTCCAGAAGATATCGAAAAAGGCCTTAAAAATATGGGCTACAAAACCGTCAGAGACGGCATGTTTGGCAGAATGGATGGGATTCTTATTTCTGGCAATGGCAAACGAATGGCTGCTGGAGATAAAAGAGGTGATGATAGCGTAGCTGGCTATTAAATTTGTATTTTTACAAAAACCCTCTCCTTGTTAAATAAGAAGTTTACCATACTTAGAATAATTGCAGCTACTGTGGTAGGTTTATTCTTATTTACCTATCTAATATTCTTATTGCCTTGGGTACAAAATAAAGTGGCCCATCGTATTGCCTCTTCCTTTAGTAAGTCCATTGGAGCTCCTGTGGAATTGGGCCAAGTCCGCTTTTCATTGTTCGACAAATTAGATATTCAAAACATACTTATTCGTGATCAAAATAAGGACACCTTAGTATATACCGAGTCATTAAAAATAAGATTAAGTGACTTGTATTTTTCGAATAATACTCCCATTATAAAATACCTTGGTTTAGTGAATACCAAATTTTTTCTTCATCGAAAAACCGAGAGGTGGAATTATCAATTTATTCTAGATCAACTCAATAAAAAATCAGATAGCACAAAAGAAGGAGCACAATTTGATTTAAAAAAACTAGACATTTCTACCATTCAATTTATTAGCGATGATGAATGGATGGGTAACAAAACTATTTTTTCTTCAAATAATATACTCGTTAATGTAAAATCAATTAATGGCGATAATATTAATATAGATCAAATTATAGCCAATAAGCCTTACTATTTAATCCAAAATAAAAAAGGACTTAACAATATTAAAACTTTTGCCAAACCCATAAAAAGAAAAAAAGGGGAGCTCTATTTTAATGGTAGCCATCTTCAAATTTTTGCAAATGAAATTCAGGTAATGAATGGTAAGATCTGGATTGAAAATGGATTTAATCAACCCAGGCCCTATTTTGACGAGGAACATATTAGAATGAAGGATATCAATGCAACTATTCGTAAAGCAAGTTTCATTGATGATACCATAAAAGCAAGCGTTAACATACGTGTTAAAGAAAGATCGGGCTTTGAAATTAAAAAGCTAAGTACGCAGTTTAGAATGACCCCTGAAATCATGGAGTTTAATAAGTTATTATTAAAAACCAATAATAGCACCATTGGAACTTATTATGCTATGCAGTACAAGGATTTAGCATACGACTTCCCTAATTATATTGATAAAGTAACCATGAAAGCGCATTTGACGAATGCCAGTGTAGCCTTCGATGATATTGCCTATTTCGCCCCTGCCCTGCAGAATATTCATCAAAAGGTAAACACAAGCTTTCATTTTTTAGGAACTGTAGCAAATTTTGAAACAAAGGACTTTAAAGTATCCTATAATAAGTCTACACTTACTGGAAACTTATCAATGATAGGCATTCCTGATATGCGTAATACAGAGGTTAAATTCACTAATGTAATGGCAAGCAGTAACTTTAATGATATTTCCCACTGGATTCCAAGTTTACAAACCAATACCGAGTTAAATGTAAATAGCCTAGGTGCAATAAACTTTAAAGGCGAATTTAATGGAAGTTTATACGATTTTGTAACTAAAGGCCAAATCAATACCCAGCTTGGTATAGCTAATACAGAAATACGATTACAATTTCCAGAAAAAAAAGAGCCTAGTTATGAGGGACTATTAGAAACCAATCGTTTCAATATTGGAAAACTTTTAAATAACGATTTAATTGGCCTCGTCAATTTTAAGGGTAGTATTGCTGGCAGTTCATTTAGTTTAGACAATGTTAAAACCAATATTCAAGGCAATATCGATTCTATTGAAGTGAATAAATATATTTATACTCATATTAGCACAAAAGGCATTTTACAAAAAAAGGCCTTTATTGGTTTATTAGGTATCAAAGATGAGAATGTGAATTTCACCAGCAATCTTAATATTGACTTCAATCAAAGTAAACCTAGAATTATTGCAGTAAGTGATCTCCATTATGCAAATTTAAAGGCATTGAATATTTCAAAAAATGAAATACAATTAGCTGGCAAATTAGACTTCAATTTTGAAGGAGATAGTATTGATAATTTTATAGGGTATGCTAAATTTTACAAAGGAAATTTTAAAGGCGCGTCTAGTACCCTTTACTTTGATTCCTTAACATTGGCTTCAAGTATTCAAAATGGAATTAAAAAAATAGCTTTATCAAGCGATGATATCAATGCTAATATAACGGGTAAATTTAATATTGCACGTCTGCCTGCTAGCGTTCAATACTTTATGCAACGCTACTTCCCTACCTATATCAATTCTCCTAAGAACGCTCCAACCAATCAGGACTTTACTGTTCAAATTAAAACTAATTATTTTGAACCCTATTTAAGGTTATTCAAAAAAGATATATCAGGATTCAACAATTTAACACTAGAGGGTAGTTTAAATTCGGTAAAACAAAATATAAAAATTGTATCTAGCATCCCTTTTGCTAGTTGGGATAGTTATTTAATTAAAAATGGAAAAATTATAGGCACTGGCACTAAGGATTCAGTACATATGAACATTACAGCTGCTGCTATGAATATTACCGATAGTACTCAATTTTTACAACCTAATATTAGTGTGCATAGTAGTAATGACCGCTCTAGTTTCTCAGTAGCTGCTTTAAGCAAGTCAGCTTTAGAAGAAATTATGTTGAAGGGCATGGTACAAACCTTTAATGATGGCATTTCTATTAAATGGCAGCCTTCCTATTTTATTTTGAATCAAAAAAAATGGGTTATTAATAACGCGGGGAGTTTAATTTTAAGAAAGAATAATGTAAATGCAACCAATTTAACCATTACCCAAGGCATTCAAGAATTTGTATTTTCTAATTCTACTACCTCTAAAAATGCACTACAACTTGAACTTAAAAATATTATTCTTGGCGATTTTACAAAAGTATTTTTCAGCTACCCTAAACTAGAAGGTATTACCAATGGAAAAATTCAATTCAAAAATATACTAACTGACTTTGAATTGGATGCCCATTTAAGATTAGCACAATTTAGATTTAATGCCGATTCTATAGGGCTTGCTGAATTAGCTATTGGCTATCAATATTCAACAGGCAAAGTTCCTTTTAATTTGAACTGCCCCAATACAGAATATAATTTAGCTGCCATAGGTTCTTATAGTATTAAAGATGAAGCCAATCCATTAGACGCTATGCTTTATATGCGCAAAACTAAATTTAGCTTAGTAGAACAATTTATTGGAGGCGTACTTACCCATTTAGACGGAAAAGCCAATGGCGCCCTTCATTTTGGTGGAAGAATTGAAAACCCCTACTTACTTGGTTCCGCCACCTTAGATAAAGCCTCTTTTATCGTGGACTATACCAAAGTGCGTTATTACATTGACAGCAGTACCATTCACTTTAATAACGAAGGCATTGATTTTGGAACAGTGCAATTGAGAGATAGTAAAAATAGAAAAGCCGTATACAAAGGAAAAATACTGAATCAAGGCTTTAAGCATTTAAACTACGATATGGAAATGTCTAGCCCCAAAATTGAATTATTGAATACCAATGTTATTGATAATGGTAGTTTTTATGGGCAAGCAGTGGGCAAGGCAAGCATGACCATTAAAGGTCCTGAAGAAAACATTAAAATGTTTATCAATGCAGATGTAAATGATAGTGCCCATATATACCTTCCCAATTCCACTAGTAAGGAAAGTGGAAAATCTGATTTTATCGTTTTTAAAAAATATGGAAAAACTGCCAAGAAAAATGCTGATATCCCCGCTTACAATTTAGTAGTTGACTTAGAAGTGACTGCTAATAATAAAACCAAGATTGATCTTATTATGGATGAGCTTACGGGGGATGTTATTAAAGCCGTGGGCAACGGAAGGTTAAAAATTAGAGCGGGCAATATTGAACCCTTAACCATTAGAGGTAAATACAATATTGAGTCAGGAAAATATGATTTTAATTTTCAATCTTTTATCAAAAAGCCTTTTGATTTAATTCCAGGAGCTGGAAATTTTATTGAATGGACTGGCGACCCTTACGAAGCCGATTTACATATCGATGCCAGGTATACCGCTGAGCGAATTAGTTTAAACGAGCTAGTAGGTTCAGGTAACTTTAGCAATGCAGTGAGAACCTACAGAGGTGGTGTTTATGTCATAGCAGGGCTTAGAAATAAACTATCTAAACCCGACATTAAGTTTAGCCTGGCCTTCCCTCCTGGCAACCCTATTAGCACAGATAATGAGTTCTCTCAATTTATATCCAGATTAGAAAGAGATGATAATGAAATTTTAAAACAGGTTTCTTTTTTAATTGTTTTTAATTCCTTTGCCCCTGTAAGCTTTAGCAATAGTAATAATAGCAACGCCTACACGGTAACCACCATTGGTATTAATACCATTTCCAATTTACTCACCAAGGAAATTAATAAATCGGTTACCAATATTTTAGACAAGGTCACCGGAGATAAAAGTTTGAGATTTGATATTGGGTCTTCGGTATACAATAGCGCCAATTTAATTGACCCTTCAGGTGACGGCTTGGCCATTAATGCCAATAAGATTGATAGGCAAAGAGTGAATTTAAAATTAGGCCGAAGCTTTTTAAATGATAATATTATTGTGAACGTGGGAGGCGATTTAGATTTTAATGTGCGCAATACGACCAGCATTCAAAATGGAACCTTCCAATGGTTGCCCGATTTAAATATTGAATTTATCTTAACTAGAGATCGAAAACTAAGAGCCATTATTTTTAATAGAAACAGCTTAGATATAACAGGAAGCAGTTTGGGAAGAAGAAATAGACAAGGCTTGAGTATTTCTTACCGTAAAGACTTTGACAATCTATTCTAGCCTAATTATTTTTTTATACTTATCCCCTCTGTTTTGGGTTTTAATAAAGACCCAGGAAGAAGCTTCGCTCCTTTTAATCTGTATACATAAAAATTTCTGAGTAGTACCCCCTTGGTAATATAAGGTATGGTATCGGGATTTTCAATGCTCGTAAAATAAGCGCCGTATAATACTGATGGGTTAGCGGGTAAATTAGAAGGTACAATACAATAAGCGTCTTCCCCTATTTTAAGCCCTTCTTGGCTTTCATTCAGCCAAGCAAATTTATGCACATCTTCTAATTCGCCTATGGCTATGACCCTTGTATTTAGTTTCGGCGCTGTATAAAATAATAAATGCCCTCCAGGAAACCACTTATGTACTACAATGGGTGCCTGCTTAGACATTCTACTTGCTGCTTGATCCTTTTCGACAATGCTTTTGAATGCTTCGCTAAAATAAGCCCAGCCAGAAACATCATTTATAGGATTATACTCCCCTAAATTTTCCAATTGCTCAGAACCTAGTTGCTTTGGATAGAATTTTACGAGAACCACAAAACCTAGTACAAGTAATATCATAAATCCAATGGCAAATTTCAGTAGCCCTGGAATAAATTTCCTAGAATATGAAGCCCAGTAAACACCGGCTATCAAAAATAAAGGAATAAAGGCAGGGCCAGTCCAATGTGGCAGTGTAGCGTTGAATAAAGACACCGCCCAGAAAATAAAAATTAAAGGAAGACTTAGCCAAAGTAATAAATTAATCGCTTTTGCATTTTTTGCTTGAAACTTTACTTTTTTCACACGCAATAAAGCAATGACTACAGCAATATAGACTAAAGGATTTTGATAAAAGAACTCCCCACCTAGCTGTGTAAAAAAATTAGAAAAAGAAATACCTGTGTGCATGACTCTTTTAGAGTGAAAGCGGTAAGTAATAAAATCGTTCTGATAGTTCCAATACACAATGGGCAGAATGCACAACAAAGTAATCAGTATAGCGATGTAGCCATTCTTTTCTTTTAAATTCTCCACCTGATTAAATATTATATATAAGCCAAAGCCCACCCACAAGTAGAGTCCATGAATTTTACTCAAAGTGGCAAGCCCAATAAACAATCCTAAAAAAACCCACCCAAATAAAGTAAATACATGTGGCTTCATTACCCAATTCAACATCACATAAATACTTAAAGTAAAAAATAAAAGCTGCGGACTATCAGGCATAATAAATAAACCTGAAATTATACTTGTGTAAATAGATAAATTATATAATAAAGCAGCAATCCAACCTGCTTTTTCATTTTTCAATAAAGTACCTGATTCGAAAATAACAATGGTGGCAAGTGCAGCGCAAACAATACTACCCAAGCGCATACTTAGATCTGATAGCCAATTTAAATTAAACGTAAAAATACGAATAAGCCAACCCACCATAGGAGGATGGTCGAAATGATTCCAATCGGGTTGTAATGCATAGGTATAATAGTAAACTTCATCATTTCCTAGTTCAAGAAATAAGGAAAGAAGGATTTTAGCAAAAACTGAAATCCCAATAAGCCACCAAAGTTTTTTCTGATAATTCATTACACGAGGGGGCATAAAATGTTTTTAAGTATACTATGACCCAATAAAAGTAAGAAAACTTATTGAATAGCCCCTGCCTTGGCTATAAACCACTCAGTAGCAAGTGCATAGCCTTTTAGACCAAGGCCTACAATAGACCCTACCGATTTAGCAGATACATGAGATATTTTTCTGAAATCCTCTCTAGCATGAACATTACTAATATGTACTTCTATCACCGGTGTTTTAATAGCGGCTACCGCATCACCAATGGCGATGGATGTATGTGTATAGGCAGCAGGGTTTAAAATAATTCCTGCTTTATTAAATCCATGAGCTTGAATAGCTTCTACGATCTCCCCTTCTATATTACTTTGAAAATAAGTAAAGTTAACAGTTGGAAAATCTTTCTTGAGTTGTTCTAAAAATTCTTCAAAACTAGCATGACCATATACCTCGGGTTCTCTTTTTCCGAGTAAGTTTAAATTCGGCCCATTGATAATGGCTATTTCTAACATGCTTTAAATATATTAATTCGATTTCATTAAAGATACGAAATCATCGAATAAGTATCTGCTATCATGAGGACCCGGTGTAGCTTCAGGATGGTATTGTACACTGAAGGCAGGACGGTCTTTTAATTTAATACCTTCAATAGAGTCATCGTTTAAGTTTACATGAGAAACAATGACATTGGGATGCTTACGCACTGCATCTGGATCTACACCAAAGCCATGGTTCTGAGTCGTTATTTCACATAATCCTGTAATTACATTTTTTACCGGATGGTTTAAACCGCGGTGACCATGGTGCATTTTAAAGGTAGGAATATCATTAGCTAAGGCTAGTAATTGATGCCCTAAACAAATACCGAATAAAGGTTTCTTTTCTTTTAATACTTCTTTAATGGTTTTAATCGCATAATCCATAGGGGCTGGGTCTCCAGGACCATTGGATAAGAAATAACCGGTTGGATTAAATGCTTTTAAAGTAGCAAAATCGGTTTTAGCTGGATGCACTCTTACATGCGCCCCTCTATCTACTAAACATTGTAATATATGTTCCTTCACACCAAAATCTAAAACAGAAACTTTTATTTTTGAACTCGCATCGCCTAATTCATATATTTCTTTAGTACTCACTGTGCTCGCTAATTCTAAACCATCCATGCTTGGCACTTTTGCTAATTGCGCTTTTAAAGCATCTACATCTAAGTTGTCTGAAGAAATAATACAGTTCATCGCTCCAGAATTACGCACATGAATAACCAAGGCTCTGGTATCTAGTCCTTCTATAGAAACAATATTATTTTCAATTAAATACTCATTCAAATTGCCATCGGCTAATTGACGGCTATATTTTTCTTCTAAGTTGCGCCCAATTAAACCATGAATTTTTACCGACTTACTTTCGACATCGGTTTTTCTCACACCATAGTTACCTACGTGAACATTGTTCATGATAATAATTTGCCCTGTATAACTAGGATCGGTAAATACCTCTTGATACCCTGTCATACCCGTATTGAAACATATTTCACCGGTGGTTGTACCAATTTTACCAAAGGCTTGCCCGTGAAATACATGGCCGTCGGCTAGGACTAAAATTGCTGGTTGTGCGCTCATTGGGTACTTGTATTGATTATGCAAAAAAAGAAACTATTTTTTACTTTTCCATAATAACTTTTAAACAATCTCTCCGATTCAAAAGAAATGACGAAAAAATGGCAAAAAAAAGGCAAGACGGTTAGTCTTGCCTTATATGTTAATTCGATAAACTCATTATTCAGCAGCAGTTTCAGGTGAATCTGTTGCAGTTTCAGCCTCTTCAACTGGAGCTTCGGCTTTCGCCTTAGCTGGTGCTTTTTTAGTAGCCGTGGCTGTTGATTTACTTCGACGTGTTTTCTTAGCAGGTTCAGCAGCCGTAGCTATTGAATTACCGTACACATCGTTGAAATCTACTAACTCAATCATTGCTTTTTCAGCATTGTCACCTGGACGAATGCCTAATTTAATGATACGTGTATATCCACCTGGACGAGCAGCAATTTTAGGTGCAACCACTGTAAATAATTCTTTTACAGCAGCTTTGTCGTTCAAATAGCTAAACACCACTCTGTGGTTATGGCTAATTTCTTCTTTAGTAGCTGTTTTCTTAGTTTTGGTAATTAATGGCTCTACATAAGTTCTTAAAGCTTTTGCTTTAGCTAATGTAGTAACAATACGCTTGTGCGTAATAACTTGACAAGCTAAATTCATTAATAAAGCATCTCTATGTGCTTTCTTTCTACCAAGGTTGTTTTGTTTGTCTCCGTGACGCATGACTTTTAAGTTTTATCCTTACACCGTGTCAGGAATTGTA
>Ga0164292_10003239_pt1 | contig 13324 bp, 14 predicted proteins | sample GEODES117metaG_FD_111486 | JGI IMG/M metagenome (GOLD analysis project Ga0164292, IMG submission 111486) | Eutrophic lake water microbial communities from Lake Mendota, Wisconsin, USA - GEODES117 metaG | ecosystem: Environmental > Aquatic > Freshwater > Lake | place: USA: Lake Mendota... | reverse complement strand
ATAATTCACAAATCAAATTTTTTGACTAGTCCCGTTCGAATTGGCAAGCTCGCAATAAAGTTGCTTAACAGTCCCAAAAGGGTTTAACCCAGGCAAAGGAGCTACTAAATCAGTAAAAATTCGATCGTAGCGTTGACTTATAGCAGATCAAAACTTATTGTACGCACGCCAAATGCTATGGACCTACTTTTTATAGAGTTATCCCTGTGTTGAGACAAAGACTAAAATACAACCCAATACGATCCAATAGTCGACAACGGTCAAAGCTATTGCAACACATTTATTGATAGCGGTATTCATCTACGTTTTTGCACAAGTAACATTACGCCGAGTCTTCAGAACTGTAACCACGCCGAAGTGATACTCCCACTGGATCACGCAGCAATAGATGCGTCTCCAGTTATCAAAGTTGTTTTACATCATGCAATAGTAGGCGGGGACTGGCTTACGTGGATTGTTTCAGTTGATGTAGTTTTACAGGTTGGGAAATACCTTTGTCGCTATAAAGTGCGGATGGCCACCACACAAAACCAGATGCCCACAGTTTTTTACGGAGGCGGATCGGATTACTTTGAATACTCATAGATAAGTAACATCCATTCTTTGTCAGGTCGAAATCATTCGCTCATGTATAAATCAATGGACAAGCAATTGCAAAAATCGTTAAGTTTTAAATCATGGGAGAATCTGTTCGTAATTAAGAGTTACTCGGAAAAGGCTGATAACTGCTCTTGGAATTCATTCCTAAGTTATTTGGGTGAGACCTACATGCGCAGAGGGCCCATTAGCAATAGTTGCGGTGCATCTGCTGGCGTTAGGTGGTTTCGTCAGCCTGGATTAATGTCAAATTACTTCCAGATGCTAAATTTAGCAAATGAAATCTAGTAAAAATCTGCGGGACGAGTGGTATCAAAAAAATTATAATCTTATAAATGCCAGCGCGATAACTAATTCGCTAGCAAGTAAGATAATGCATAGAGTTATGGAAGCGTCTAATAAATCAAATTTGAATTCAGAAATCCTCGAAGTTGGAGCAAATAAAGGTGAGCATTTAGATTTTGTGGTAAATGATTATAAGAGTTATGTAATGACAGATATCCGGCGTACTGAGATACCAAACTTAACACGTGATAAACGCCACCAATTTGTAATTGCTGATGTACAAAACCTTCCATTTAAGGAATATACTTTTGACAGAGTAATTTCTACTTGTTTACTCCACCATCTCGATGATCCGATACAGGGATTACTTGAAATGCGAAGAGTTACAAAAGTAGGAGGAGTAATCACAATTCTGATACCAAATGACCCTGGGATCATGTACAGAATATTAAGGTGGGGAACAACACTTAGGTATGCCAAAAAACAAGGAATCCTAAATGAAGCGCAACTTTTTCATGCATTGGAACACCGTAATCATTACTTGCAACTAAGATCCTTGCTTTTTGAAGTATTCTCGACTGATTTGATCTCTTCGAGTTATTTCCCTTTATCTATAGAAAGCTACAATTTGAACGCTTTTACTGTTTTTAATGTTACAAAAAGGATTTAACCAAAAACTACTTTATCCTAGGCGAATATCTCCATATGGGAAGTAATATGCTGTAAAAGTCAACTTGGCAATAATATAGAAAAGCATTTACTTAGTGGGCAAAAAGCACGTATGTCTCAAGATTATCCAGTTCTTTTCCATATAGAATTTAGGAATGCAGAAAATCCTGAAGGTCACATTAGTCATGCCGTGCCATAACGAGGAAGACTCAATTATTCCAATGTTGGAGTCGATAACACGGGTAATGAGTGAATTGCCACCCAAGACTAAACTTAAAGCATTATTCATCGATGATCACAGTACTGATGAAACCCGAAAACGCCTCTCAGATGCCTACTCTGCATTCGGTATCAAGAAAATTGGCAGATCTGAATTTACCTTCGAAGTCATACTTTTGAACCATAACTATGGAAAGGCACATGCACAAGCCTTAGGGTTAAACCATTCGATTAAATCAAGTGACCTAGTTATTCTAATGGATTCTGACGGGCAACACGATCCCAACGACTTGCCTAAAATTATAAAGAATCTAATTGCGATTCCAAAATCTACTGTAGGAACACGAGTAGGTTATCGCCGCAAGATATCCAATCAATTACTTATGAAAACTTTTAGTTTATTGAATAAGATGATGGGAGTAAAATTCAAACCTGAATGGAGTGAGTATGTTGGGCTTGTAAAAGAGAGAGCTGAATATCTCACAGGGTTACCGCAATTAGGAATAGTACCCATTTCAACGCTGATTATGATGATTTATCCGGATACCACAACCTTTACCACAACCATCAAGCCAAGATTTGATGGTAAATCATCCTCTCGTTGGACAATTAAGTCGTTAGGCCGCAAAGCTCTTATGCATTTGTTTTGTGATCCGTGGGCTTTCTATCCGCGCCTCTTGGTTACGTCATTGTTGCCTATGGCTTTTTGTCTTTTTTATGGGTTTTATATGGGGATTGATGCTATTAAGAGCGGAAACTTAACTGGTGCGACTTCACTAGCGCTAATTGTTTTGTTAGTAGGCGTGATACAGATCCTAATTTTAAATATACTCATGGGCGTGATGTTTGTCTTTCAAAAATCCGTGCTGAACTCGGGCGTATACTCCTTAAAAGACCGATAGTTTAATTCTGTTGGCATTGGAAATTTCCAGGGTTTTACAATCTAGAAATTTAGAGTGGTTCTATCGACTTCTTATTTAGAATAAATGAAGACACAAATTTCTTACAGTAGACCGCTATGCCTATACTATGTGAAATCCTCACCCGTATATCTTGATTTTCATGCAGTTTTGCACCCAATCGACTTCTCTATCCTCAATTCCAGAGGTAGGTGCTGGCCCCAAATTCCAAGCCGAGAGTCTCGCATTTATGGACTCGACTGCAGTTTGAATTGCAATTGACGATGCAAAGAGAGAAACTGCAAAAATTATTAACGCTGTGATCCTGGAATAATGTAATCTAGTGGAAACCTTTGAATTCCATGAGAATCCAACTAATAACCAGTAAAGCCAGTTTAAAGTAAACGGAAGCAACATGTGCCAAGAAGACCAACCCACTCGGTGATTGGCTGCACTCGCAACAAGGAATGCTACCACCAAAGAAAACAACAAGGAATCTTTCAAGTCAGGTAATGAGTGCATCCGAGTAGTGGGCCAGGAATTACGTATTAAAAATCCCATAACAAAACCAGTGAATAAAGATGACAAAACTCCCAAGTTGAGGAGCATACTAATTGCTGTTGACAAACCGTTATTTAAACTTTCAACCACTGGAATATTTAGATTAGGATAATTCGCAAGTGCCTGTTTTCTGGAAATAGAACCAGGCGAAAAAAACGATATACAAAAACCCAAAAGAATTCCACTCACATAAAGAATTGAGCGAATTCCAGAAATTTGCGCACTAAACTTTTTGAATTTCCACACGAAGATAAGCGTCATAATTGATGTTGCAGCAAAAATATATCCAGATAATCCGACGATAACTGCAATAATGAAATAGACCAAATACTTTATTTGAGCCGACTTAATTGTTTTATTCGATAGTATCGCAAGAAATACTATCGATATAGGCACCGTGAGATATGTAATTTGGACAGTTTTCCAATGTAAAATACTTTCAGCGAGTAGGCGTAAATTACCGTCAAATTCAAAAGTTAGTGGAACTTTTTTGGCGCGAGGAAGCATCCAATATTGGAACCACGAAAGTAATGCACAAATAGCCAGTAAGTACCTATTTAAATAGCTTAGCCTTTGATTTGGAAAGATAATTCTGAATGCACTATCAATGAGAAAAATAAGGGCGAATAGAAGTACGATTTGGGTAAATGCAGATCCTATTGCAACTCCAAAAATTAAAAGCGGCGAACCCACAAATAGTGAATAGAGAAACATCGCCCATAAGTCCCCATTAACATTTGTAAAATACTTCAGTGATGCCGAAAGCGGCCCATCATGCGACGTAGACATTGAACAGTAATCGTCAGCTATAGGGCGAAGATCGGTAAGATGAATAATGTAATACAATATAACGAGACTAAAAATTATTGCTGCGCCGAAGATTAATTTCCCGTCAAGACTCTGTTTACCTCTATTCAACTTACCCAAGTTCGTCACCTATCTTTAATCGGGCATGGGCCAACCAAGAAGAAGTTGCGATTTCTTCTAAACTAGCAAACTCGAAAGTAGGCATATGGCTCATTAACCGTTTCGGGTCCCCAACTACATATGCGATTTCTCCACGTCTTTGAGGCATAATTGAGAGTAAGACACTCTTGCTTGAAACTGCCTCCAAGCTTTGGATGACCTCAATATTTGATGTTTCTACCCCTGAACAAACATTCAAAATACAACAATCTCGATTTTCCGTTTCTTTGTGCAAAACACTTAGAAATATTCGTGCAACATCCTCAACGTGGACATAATCACGAACAGCGGAACCATCTTTTGTTGATAATTTCTTGCCATATAAATTGAATGGGCGAGCTTCATGGACTGACTTAATTAATTGGGGAAAAATATTCACGTCGTAATTAAATGGCAAATAATTATGTGCGGCCCCTGCAATATTAAATAACCGCAAAATTGATAATCGTGTATGAGTGTTCGCGAACGTTGCCTGGAGTTGATGCTCACTCTGAACTTTTGTAGTCCCATAGGTATTCGACGGGTTTAGATCGCAATTCTCAGAAAGCTTTATACCTACATTAACTTCCCCGTAAACGGCTGCTGTTGACGCGAAAACGAAATGTTTAATTTTCTCTCTCAGGGCAAAATCCGCCAAAACTTTAGTACCAAGCACATTTGTAGTTACAAAAACTTCCGGAAATAGATTACTCTTTTCAATTGATTTTTCTGCTGCCAAGTGAACGATTGCATCAAACTTTTTTGCACGCGACACTTCACTTAAGACATCGAAATTCAATATAGACCCTTGAATGAACTGATAGTTACCTTCAAATTTTGAAGGAGGGGCTGTATCGACTGAAACAACAGAGTGCCCATTTTTAAGAGCGAGAGCTATGACGTGAAATCCGATATAGCCACTTCCACCGGTCACTAAAATCCGCATGCTGAATTGTACCTTTGAAAATCAACAAATACCGATTTAACTAATAGAATCTACATATGACAAGTGTAATTCTTGCGAAGGTTGATGTTGTTATGCCATTTCATAGGATTGATAACTACTTCTTTGAAGCGCTAAAATCTTTAGAGTTGTCAACTGATGTAATATTGAGAATCATACTTGTGGATGATAGGCCAGGTAATCCTGTAAATTTCAAATCAAATTCAAAATTTGAAACCATAGTGATAAAAACAGGTGGGGTAGGATATGCACGCGCCATTTTAATTGGGTGCAAGGAGATTAAATCCGAGTATGTTGCATTTCATGATTCAGATGATATCTCCGTAGCACATAGAATTAGTCTGCAAGTAGCAGATATGGCAGCTAACCAAACCGACTTGTCTATTTGTAAAATGACCAAGGTAGATAAGAATGGTAAGAAAAAGTTACTTCAGTCCTTTGAACTTTCACTCAAGGATAACTTTACATTACCACTCTTACTAGGCTCATTTGGAGCCAATTCTACTTGGGTCTTAAAATCAAAAATTGTAAATGATGGATTCTTTATTCCAGAAATTCAATCATTAGACTGGGGAACAGCATTATCCAAATTTCAAACCATGAAGATTTCTTATTTGGATCTTAATCTTTACTCCTATAGAAGTCATAATGGGCAAATGACTCTAACCAAGGATTATCAGAAATCGGTCGAGACAGAGATTTACCCTTTATGGAGCGCTTTGAATTCTTGGTATGGTTTGCCAACCCTAGAGGAAAACGAATTTGGTGCATGTTGTTATCCATATTCAACAGCGTATTGGAGTATCGAAGTAAGTGAATGGGCGCGAGCCTTATTGAAACTCATTGAATTGTCTTCACCAAGGGAAAATTCAAGAGTGCATTTGGTGTTCGGGCTACGAATATTACAAAGTCTAGTACATCACAAAAGATTGTATTTTTCGCTCTTCGAATTAAAGTGCGTTGGAAGATTTCTTATTGCAACCACTAGGAGAGTAATCTTCAGAAACTTAGATTAGAATCCATCCTGATGGGTAAAGGTCAGAAATATTGTTTATTCTTAGAGTTTTCTCAGAAAAATATTTCCTTGGTGCAATTACAGATTTTTTCAATCCAAGATAACTTCCCCACCATGAAAAGCTACTATTTGCGATTATTGCAACCTTTGCATGTGCCATGAGAGAAATACAGTAGAGTTCACTCATTTTAGCTTCCGTTAAAATGAACTCAACCTCTGGATAAAGATCTGAGATTTGGATCAAGATTTTGGTCGCTTCAATTAAATCATCGCTAACTAAATACATTTTCTTTATTTCTTTTGAAATCAATTTAACTGCTCTTGCGTAATAGTCTATATCCAGAATTCCATGAAATTCATGTGTTCGAGTATCGTTTAGAAAATCGCCTCTCCTGACATGCATCACTGCGTAATTATTTTCGATTTGAGGGCTCAGCCTTTGATTCAGAAAACTCGTAATTAAATCTGAATTTTTCTCGAAATACAAAGGTGACTGCCAATATCCTCTTACAGAGAGATTTCCATTTTTTAGAAATTGACTCGAGTGGTCAGAGTAGAAAAAGTTGGTCTCCCTTATTTCTATTGGTTCACAATTACATTTTTCCGGTTGGCTTATCAACGTAATTCTGGATCCAGAAAATTCAAAATACTCATTCTGGGGAAACCCAAAAATATCCAAGCTATAGTTTCGCTTTATGTCAAGATCTAACTGCGTAGTATTGAGATATAGTGTTGAGTTTCTCGCTCTAGAAACCTCTATTCCGAATGCCAATTGAAAAAGTTGGTTGCCCAACCCTCCGTTTAGGTAAATAGTCGTCTGGCACTTGTGGTCGTTCCTGCTGCCGCGCTTCTTGAATCTAAACTGCATTTAAGCCCACCTGACCCAGAATAATTAGGTAGAGTTTATTCACAAATAAGGGTGAGAAGGAGGCCTTGGTGATCAAAACAGGACTCGTGTCTGCCATTCTTCCCGTAAAAAATAGCGCCTCTACATTAATTGAAACTATTCGTTCCATTCAGATTCAAGTTTTTCAAAACTGGGAGTTAATCATCGTTGTTAACCAAAGCAAGGATGCATCTCTTGAAATTGCTCTTGAGGCCTCCAATTTTGAAAAACGCATCAAGGTAATTGACGACAAGAATTCAAGAGGGGTAGCAGAAGCTTGTAATGTAGCTTTACGTGAATCTAAAGGCGAATTCGTAGCAATTTGTAATGCCGATGACATAAATATGCCAAATCGTTTTTTAGCTCAACAAAGTTATCTGAGCCAAAATCCAGAAGTTGGGGTACTTGGTTCTAATGTTCAAACTTTCGGAAAGCGATATACATATTGGAATCTGCCCAAGGATCACAAACACATCGCCCCAACGATGCTTTTTCGAGGATCAATAGCGAATCCAACGGCGATGATAAGAAGAAGGATTTTACTTGACCACTGCATCGAATATGACGTTAGCTTCAACCAAGGTTCAGAAGACCTGGATCTTTGGGAAAGACTCTCTCGTGTTACTTTGCTCCAAAACTTGGATTATTCCTTAATTAAATACCGCATATCAAATGAACAACTTTCAGCCGTAAACGCTTCGATTCTATTAGAGAATGCTCGTAGAGTTCGAGAAAGAATCCTTTCTCAATTAGGAATAAATGCAAATGATATCGGAAATCACTTAGAAATTCACAACAAAATCTCCGACAATAAAAATATTGTTAATATGGACGAATTTTATGATTGGCTTGAAAGGATTAAAAGTGCTAATTCAATTAGCAACTATTTTGACCCAAATGCACTGACAAGAATTTTAGAGAAAGAAACATTCATGATTTTGAAAAGAAATTTAGAAGAACCAAAATCTCAGTTGATTAATTCATCTCGCTTGGTGTCAGCGGTATCATCCAAAATGCCTTTATCTTGGAAAATAAGAGCTGCTGAAATTCTCAGAGAGAATACCTAATTGAAACCGATCTCTAATTTCCTGGTTAAAACTAGGGCAAAAACTCTACGTTTTGCATATTACTGGTATTTAGGTCAGCGGAAGTTGCATGTATTTGATGCAGAGCCTCCCAATCCAGTTGAGACTAATTTTAGGCACGAGCTCAATTTCTTTGACAAGGAAGAAATAAATGAAGGTTTATTAAATCCGCAAAAAATAGGGTACGCAATTTTGATTCATGAGCGGTATGAGTATTTGGTGGATTGTCTAGAGACATTATTCTCAAGTAACTATGAAGATTTGGATGTAACCTTCTTTTTAATTGACGACGAATCTACAGACTCACGAATTAAGGCTTTATTGCAAAAGTACTCTGAAAGGGAAGATACAGAGGTTTATTTTTGTGAAAAGACTCAGTCCTCTTCCGGCGCAGTTACAAATAGAGCTTTAAGGATCATGTCCGAGTTTAAAAAATTTGATATTTACGGTTTTGGCGACCCAGACTGTTTGTACCATCCAGAATGGCTAGTAGAAACAATTGCACTGCAGAATTGGCTCAGAGATAACTACAAAGACCATAAAATTGGAATGATTTCGCCCTATAACTCTGTTTCAAAAGATTTTCACAATTGGATTGACACACATAGTTTTACTAACGGCAAATTCGTCACAAAAAGACAAATGGGATGGCCCTCAGTAATTGTTACACCTGATTACTTAAAGGCCGTGGGATTAATGCATGAAAACTCTATGGATGAAAATATCTATACGCGAAGACTTCGCGAGTTGGATTACGTGAATATCTGTTTGTTCGAGAGTCACATAGAACATATTGGCCAGCAGTCAATCCTAAACAACTTCAGAGATGTAGCCGTTGCCCGCGCAGACTATTCATGGTGTTTGCGAAAAGATGGATGGGGTCCGAACATCTATAAATATAGGAATCCGTCAATTGTGCGTGATCTACTCGCAAATAAGTTCCCAATAAAATCCAACGTCGAAGTAGATGTAATTGTGAACTTAAATCCTAAAGATATTGAAATTCTTCCAACGTGCATAGAATCTTTGCGAAAGCACCTAGCACACCCCATTCTCGATATTTATGTCGTATCTGACAATTCTTTAATAGTTCAAACTTTATGTAAGTCACTTAGTGTTGTCCACGTCAATGAGTACGACATATTGCAAACAAAATTTCCTTATGAAAAGGCGGGTAAAGAAGAAATCGATCGCGAGGGGTGGCTTTTTCAGCAAATGCTGAAGCTAGAATCAAATAAAGTAGGTGAGGGGCAACATAAGTTCATTATGGATGCAGATAGCGTATTATTGAAACAGATTGCTTTTTCAGAAAACGGTATCACATTTCTTCCTATAGGGCCATACTTTAAAGAGGAATACATGCAGGCATATTCCAGAATATTTAGAGAAGACCCAATTAATTTAATTAGCAATGTCTGTCACTCAATGTTAATTAATGTCGAACATCTCAATTTTATGAAGAATCATATTGAGAAGATTCATGGTTTGCCTTGGAGAGAGGCTATTTATGCGAATATAGAACTTACCAAAATTAGCTCTTTTTCCGAATTCGAAACCTATGCACATTTCGTGCAAAGACACTTTCCAAAAAACTACGAGCTTGCAACTTTCAAAATTCTAGATCTTTCCCAAAAAAGATTAGCCACCCTCGACCATTTAGAGAAAAATTTTTCGGGAGAATTTCATGCCCTCGGTTTTCAGCACTGGATTTAGATATGTTAGACATCTTACTTCCATTAAATAGAGCTTCCACTTATTTGGAAGATTCACTGAACAGTATCAGAGAAGCTCAACAGCAATTGCTAGAAAAATTGAAGTACGACTCTGAATTAATTTTGATTTTAAATGGAATCAATGACCATGATATAAACAAAATCAAATCAATTGTAAAGCGAATTAAGTTAACCAATTATCGGATTATTTCAAGCGACGAATATGGGATTAGTAATGCACTAAATAGGGGTATTAAAGATTCTAATTCGAGATTTATTGCAAGAGCTGATGATGATGATTTGGTCATGAAGGATCGATTTGTCAGGCAAATTGAAACTATGATTTCCGACAGGAGCTTATTGCTTGTCGGTACAGATGCAATTTTGATTGATGCTAGAGGCGAAAATTTGGGCAAACTAAGGCATCCAAAATCTTATTCGGATATTCGAGAGTTTCTCTTGTTCCAAAACTGTTTTGTCCATAGCTCGGTAATATTTCGCCGTGACATTCTCGAGGAAGTTGGTTTATATCGTCCAGATCTGGATGGTATAGAAGACTATGACCTTTGGTATCGAATGTCGTCTCGAGGGAAAGTTATCAATTTGCCGGAGTATCTTGTTAAACACAGAATTCATGACAAACAAACAACACACGCCCTGAATCCCGAATCCAGCCTTCAACTCAGAGAGTTTTTCCTGAGCAACTTTGATGTGACTAGGAAAGGTATCGAATTGAGTTATAAAAGAAAACTTAGATTAAGTCATTCACTCTTAGCCCTAGCTCTGTCCAGAAAGTGTTTATCGATGAAAACCAAGAAAAGAGTTTTGGCCTTACCTTATTTATTCAAGTCATGGATCCTGAGCCCAGTATTTTCGACAAAGATTTTTTTGAGAATTCTCAGATTTAAGTATTTTTCTAGCTAACACAATAGGGAACCCACTAGTATGTGAGGGTGTCCTCGACAATCTACGACTCAAGAGAACCCCAAAATGGTGTGCTCAGTTCCCTGCGAATTCTTATCGTTAGAGGCAGGCTTGTAATGAGCTTAACGAGGATAGAAGTTCAAAATCGATATAAGAAATCTGTCCTAGGTGTATTTTGGTCATTCATAAATCCGCTTTTGATTAGTTCCGTTATTTATTTTGTGTTTGGAAGAATCTTTAACAATTACATGCCAGAAACACGTGGCTATGCATCCTGGGTGCTAAGCGGTGTTCTTCTCCAGAGTTTACTGATATATAGCATTACTGCGTCTTCTTCAGCATTACAATCTAATATGAGTTTGATTTCAAGGAATCGAATCCAACCGATAATTATTAGCTTTTCAAGCAGTCTCTCGCAAGTGTTACATTTTTCCATAGGTATTTTGAGTCTTGTACCACTAGCAATACTTACCAATCAAACTTTAAGTTTAAGGGTGTTATTCCTGCCGATATTTCTTTTATTAGTAAGTTTTTGGTTAACTGGACTGGGGATGCTCTTAATAGGTTGGTTTCTGAAGTTTGATGATGCCGCCTATTTGTTTAACGCAAGCCTTATGGTAATTTCTTATTTAAGTCCATTTTTGTATCCAATAGCCATTCTTGGAGATAGAATCCGAGTGTTTGTGGAGATTAATCCAATCACTTCATGGATCATAACATTTCGTTGGCTGGTATATGAAAAACAAAGCGTTGAACTAATCAATATTGCCGTAGTGTTTGGCTCATCTTTATTGACTTTTATCGCGGGAGTATTATGGCTAAGAAATCGTTGGAATGACTACGTAATGCTATGAGTAAATCACCAACAATTGAGATTAACAACTTGACAGTTAGATATCGATACTACGAATCTGCTTCTCGTTCAATCAAATTAAATCTTCTAACAAACAAACATGGAAATAGAAAAATTAGGGCTGCCCTAGAAGGTATTTCCTTAAATGTTTACCCTGGCGAAGTAATCGGAATAATCGGGAGAAATGGTGCCGGAAAATCTACGCTAGCGAAGGCCATTGTTGGGTCTGTGAGACCAGCAGCAGGATGGGTTCGAACCAACGGGGTGTTGACATCGATGATCGAACTAGGGGCTGGGTTGAATCAAGACATGACACCCAGAGAGAATGTTGCTTTACATTCCGCTATTTATTCATATGAATTATCCGATGTTAATAGAAGAGCGATTGATGTTTGTAGTTGGGCTGGGTTAAGCGAGTATATTGATAAGCCTTTAAGGGTTTTTTCTTCGGGAATGAGTGCGAGATTTGCATTTTCATTAAATACCGATATGAAACCCGACATACTTATACTAGATGAAATTCTGAGCGTAGGAGATTTTGAATTTCATGCAAAGTCACTTGAGAGAACGAAAGAGTTAATGAGTGGTGGAACCTCAGTAATTCTCGTAAGCCATGATATGGATTCTATTAAGAAATTCAGCTCTAGAGTATTATGGTTGGATTCTGGGAAAATCGCAGGTTTAGGTGGTACCGAAGACATCGTGCGCAAGTATAAAAGTCATTTAAACTAATTTAAGCTTCCAAATATTTTTGTATACCTGAACTAAAATCAATTTTAGCCTTCCAACCCAATTCTTTTTCCGCCTTAGTTGTATTTGCGCACCTTCTTGAGACGGAACCTTCGGGAGCATTTGAAAGTTTAATAATACGCTCTTCAATTCCCATTTGCCTTAAGATTATTTGAGCCGCATTCAAAATAGTGATTTCTTCATTCGATCCTAGATGGTAAATCGGCACCTTAGAACTTGAGTTTAAAGCCGCCGCAATAGTGCCGGTAACGGCATCATCAATGTACATGAATGCTCGAGTTTGTTCAGCACCCGTAATTCTAAACTCTCCTTTCAATACACGCTTTATAAAATCTGGAACGAAATGATCTGTACCCATATCGGGACCAAAGACGTTGTGGTAGCGAACTATTGCACCTGAACCTCCAAATTCTGACACTCCCGAAGTAAGTGCGACTTCACCAAATAGTTTTGCAGTTGCGTAAGACCAGCGAGGATTATGTACACTAGAAATTGAAAGTGGGACATCTTCGCTAGTTGGGGTCTCCCAATCGAACAATTCTGTAGTACTTGCGTAAACTTCACTTGAGCTTGAATACACAACAGGGATATTACCCACATACTTCTTGAAAACGTTCAACGAAGGAATTGTAGAATTTATCAATACAGTGTTTGGGTGGGTATAAAATCTTCCAGTCCCATTCAGTGCTGCAAGCGCAAAAATTACTGAAGGATCATCAGGCAATTTCTTGCCGGCGTCAGGTTCTGTAAGGTCACACTCAATAATTCTGAATTTCTCTGTGCTTGAAAAGTTTTTCATCCGAGAGTTGTTAGGTAAATCAACAATATAAACGTACTCAACTTCGTCCATCAAACTTAGTTTTTTTGCAAGATGAGCTCCAATAAAGCCACCAGCACCTGTGATTAAGGGTCTCTTGAGAATCACTTAACTCCCCCGGACCAAGAAATATAAGTTTGAGT
>Ga0164292_10003236_pt1 | contig 13325 bp, 15 predicted proteins | sample GEODES117metaG_FD_111486 | JGI IMG/M metagenome (GOLD analysis project Ga0164292, IMG submission 111486) | Eutrophic lake water microbial communities from Lake Mendota, Wisconsin, USA - GEODES117 metaG | ecosystem: Environmental > Aquatic > Freshwater > Lake | place: USA: Lake Mendota... | reverse complement strand
GATGGCAAAGAAGGCGCTGGTCAACAAGGCCAACAAGAAGCCGAAGTTCGCGGTGCGGGCCTACACCCGCTGCAACAAGTGCGGTCGGCCGCACGCGGTGTACCGCAAGTTCGGCCTGTGCCGGATCTGCCTGCGTGAGATGGCGCATGCCGGCGAACTGCCGGGTGTGCAGAAATCCAGCTGGTAAAACTCGAATTCACTGGCGCAGCAGGCCCCCAGGGAACTGACCCGGGCGGGAACCGTTGCGAGGAAGGTAGATAGGCCCAGTCATGACCATGACGGACCCCATCGCGGACTTTTTGACACGTCTGCGCAACGCCAATTCGGCGTACCACGACGAGGTGACCCTGCCGCACTCGAAGATCAAGGCGAACATCGCCGAGATCCTCAAGCGGGAGGGCTACATCACCGACTTCCACACCGAGGATGCTCGGGTCGGCAAGGCGCTGGTGGTCAAACTCAAGTACGGCCCCAACCGGGAGCGCAGCCTCGCCGGCCTGCGCCGGGTGTCCAAGCCCGGCCTGCGGGTCTACGCCAAGTCCACCAGCCTGCCGCGGGTTCTCGGCGGGCTCGGCGTGGCGATCATTTCCACCTCGGCCGGATTGAGGACCGACCGCCAGGCCGCCCGCGAGGGCGTCGGCGGCGAAGTCCTCGCGTACGTGTGGTGAGGGAGGTTTAGACATGTCGCGTATTGGAAAGCAACCGGTGCCGGTCCCGTCCGGTGTCGATGTCACGATCGACGGCCAGAATCTGGCGGTCAAGGGTCCTAAGGGTGCCCTGGCGCTGACCGTCGCCGAGCCGATCACGGTATCCCGCAACGACGACGGCGCCATCGTGGTGGCCCGGCCCGACGATGAGCGGCGCAGCCGTTCGCTGCACGGCCTGTCCCGCACCCTGGTCGCCAACCTCATCACCGGTGTGACCCAGGGTTACACCACCAAGCTGGAGATCTTCGGCGTCGGCTACCGCGTGCAGCAGAAGGGCAGCAATCTCGAGTTCGCCCTGGGCTTCAGCCACCCGGTCGTCATCGAACCGCCGGACGGCATCACCTTCGCGGTGGAGGCCCCCACGAAGTTCTCGGTGACCGGCATCGACAAGCAGAAGGTGGGCCAGATCTCGGCGGTCATCCGTCGGCTGCGTCGCCCCGATCCCTACAAGGGCAAGGGCGTGCGCTACGAGGGTGAGCAGGTCCGCCGCAAGGTCGGAAAGACAGGTAAGTAGACATGGCGAACACTGAAACCGTCGAGCGCAAGCCGGTCGGAACCACCCCCTCGGCTGCTCGCCGGGCCTCCCGGCAGCGTCGGCACGCCCGGCTTCGCAAGAAGGTGGTCGGCACCGAACTGCGGCCCCGGCTGGTGGTCAACCGGTCCTCGCGGCACATCCACGTCCAACTGGTCAACGATGCCAACGGCACCACCGTGGCCGCCGCGTCGTCGATCGAGGCTGACGTCCGTGCGGTCGAGGGCGACAAGAAGGCCCACGCCAAGCGGGTCGGCCAACTGATCGCCGAACGCGCGAAGGCTGTCGGCGTGGAGGCCGTGGTGTTCGACCGCGGTGGTAACACCTACGGCGGCCGGATCGCGGCACTGGCCGACGCCGCCCGCGAAAGCGGACTGAAGTTCTAGCCCGCGGGCAGGACGAAGCGATATGGGAATTGAACTGATGAGCGTTCTGAACAACGGAAGGACCGCATAATGGCGGACCAGACTTCGGCTCCGGCGGAGGCCACCACCAACACCGGTGGCCCGTCGGCGGGTACCCGCACCGACGAGCAACGCGGCGGCGACCGCGGCGGTCGAGGCCGTCGCGATGACCGTGGCGACCGCGGTGGCCGCGGCGGCCGCGACGGCGGGGAGAAGAGCAACTACCTCGAGCGGGTCGTCACCATCAACCGCGTCTCCAAGGTGGTCAAGGGCGGTCGCCGGTTCAGCTTCACCGCATTGGTGATCGTCGGCGACGGTCACGGGATGGTCGGGGTGGGCTACGGCAAGGCCAAGGAGGTGCCCGCGGCGATCGCCAAGGGTGTGGAGGAAGCTCGCAAGAATTTCTTCCGCGTCCCGCTGATCGGCAGCACCATCACCCACCCGGTCCAGGGTGAAGCGGCCGCCGGCGTGGTCATGCTGCGCCCGGCCAGCCCCGGTACCGGTGTCATCGCCGGCGGCGCCTGCCGCGCGGTACTGGAATGCGCCGGCGTGCACGACGTGCTGGCCAAGTCGCTGGGCAGCGACAACGCGATCAACGTGGTGCACGCCACCGTTGCCGCGCTGAAGATGCTCCAGCGCCCCGAAGAGGTGGCCGCACGCCGCGGTCTGCCCATCGAAGACGTGGCGCCTGCGGGCATGCTCAGGGCGCGTCGTGAGAGCGAAGCGGCCGTGGCGGCCGCTGCGCGTGAAGGAAATTGATAGGTCATGGCCCAACAGGAATCAACACAGCTCAAGATCACTCAGGTGCGCGGCACCATCGGTGCGCGCTGGAAGCAGCGTGAGACCCTACGGACGTTGGGACTGCGCAAGATTCGCCAGTCGGTGGTTCGCGAGGACAACCCGCAAACGCGCGGGCTGATCAAGGTCGTGCACCACCTCGTAGAAGTAGAAGCGGTGGAGGGCGACCGATGAGCGTTATCAAACTGCACGACCTGCGTCCCGCACCGGGGGAGAAGAAGGCCAAGACCCGCGTCGGACGCGGCGAAGGCTCCAAGGGCAAGACCGCCGGCCGTGGCACCAAGGGCACCAAAGCCCGTAAGAACGTGCCGGTGACCTTCGAGGGCGGGCAGATGCCCATCCACATGCGGTTGCCGAAGCTCAAAGGTTTTAAGAACCGTTTCCGCACCTCCTACGAGGTCGTCAACCTCGGCGACATCAGCCGGCTGTTCCCGGCCGGCGGCGACATCAGCCTGGCGGATCTGGTCGCCAAGGGCGCGGTTCGCAAGAACACCCTGGTGAAGGTTCTCGGCGACGGCAAGCTGACGGTGAAGGTCAACGTGACCGCCCACAAGTTCAGCGGCAGCGCCCGGGAGAAGATCACCGGCGCCGGCGGATCGGCCACCGAGGTTTCCTAAACCCGCGAGCAGACACACAATCGCACCGGAAGAGCGTTTCCGGTGCGATTTTGTGTCTGCTCGCCGGGGTACCGGTGAACGGTAGCCTCGAAGACATGCGTTCCTTCCTTCCCGGAATTCCCGATGACCTGCGTGGGTTGGCCCGCCGGATCGACACCGCCCGCCACCGTGGTGTGCCTGGCGGCTGCATCCTCGAACTGAACCTGCAGTCGGTGCCGCCGGAGACGGCCGGCTTCGACCCCCTGCGCGTGGTCACCGGCGCGGGCCGGCCGATGGTGCTGCGGGAAGCGGTCAGCGCCATCCACCGTGCCGCCGTGGATGATCGGGTCGCCGCTCTGATCGCCCGGGTGCAACTGCCCGCCGCCCCGCCCGCGGCGGTCCAGGAACTCCGGGAGGCGATCGCCGCCTTCACCGCGGTCAAACCGTCACTGGCGTGGGCCGAGACCTACCCGGGCACGCTGTCCTACTACCTGGCATCGGCGTTCGGCGAGGTGTGGATGCAGCCCTCAGGCACCGTCGGACTGATCGGCTTCGCCACCAATGCGCTGTTTTTGCGTGACGCCTTGACCAAGGCCGGTCTTGAGGCCCAGTTCGTGGCACGCGGGGAGTACAAGTCCGCCGCCAACATGTTCACCGAAAGCCGCTACACCGACGCCCACCGCGACGCCGACGGCCGGATGATCGAGAGCCTGCACACTCAGGTGTGGCAGGCAATCGCGGACTCGCGCGGGTTGGAGACCGCCGCGCTGGACCGGCTGGCTGACCGCGCGCCGCTGTTGCGCGACGACGCGTGTGACTCGAAGCTGTTGGACCGCATCGGCTTTCGTGACGAGGCCTACCGGCGGATCGCTGAACTCGCCGGGGCCGACGGTCTCGACGATCCGGACTCCGACGACGCTCCGCCCCGGTTGTTCCTGTCCCGCTACGCGCACACCCGGACCGGTGCGCCGAAGATCCCCGGGCGCTCTGCCAAACCCACCATCGCGGTGGTGACGGTGTCGGGCCCCATCGTCAGCGGCCGCGGCGGACCGCAGGCTTTTCCGATGTCGCGCGGCAGTGCCGGGGGCGACACGATTGCCGCGGCCCTGCGGGAGGCCGCCGCCGACGACGACGTCAAGGCCGTGGTGTTGCGCGTCGACAGTCCTGGCGGGGCGGTCACCGGATCGGAGACGATCTGGCGCGCGGTCTGCCGGGTGCGTGAAGGCGGTAAGCCGGTGGTCGCCTCGATGGGTGGGGTGGCCGCTTCCGGCGGCTACTACGTCGCGATGGCCGCTGATCAGATCGTCGCCAATCCCGGCACCATCACCGGGTCGATCGGTGTGGTCACCGGCAAACTGATAGCCCGGGACCTCAAGGACCGGATCGGTCTCGGCTCTGATTCGCTGCGCACCAACGCCAACGCCGACGCGTGGTCGGCCAACGCGCCGTTCACCGACGAGCAGCACGCAATGGTCGAAGCTGAGGCCGACCTGTTCTACGACGACTTCGTGCGGCGGGTCGCCGAAGCACGGCAGATGTCGGTTGCCGAGGTCGACGCGGTAGCCCGCGGGCGGATCTGGACCGGCGCCGATGCCCATGAGCGGGGACTCGTCGACGAATTGGGCGGCCTGCGCGACGCTATTCGCCGCGCGAAACTGCTGGTGGGACTCGACGCCGACGCCGAGGTCAGCCTCGTGGGGTATCCCGGCTCGTCGGTGCGTGATTATGTGCGGCCCCGGGTGTCCTCCCAGCCGGCGGCGTCGATGTCGGATCTGGCCGCCGGGCTGCTGGGCTCGGCCGTCACCGGCCTGGTCGACCGCGGAGATCGCTCGATGACCGGCGCCACGGCACTGTGGCTGGGCGACTGCCGGTTCTAAATGCGGCAAACTGGGCGGATTCCCGGCCGGCCAGGGGTAACTGTTAGGCTCGTAGACTTGTTGAGCGTGCTCTATGCGCGCTGATAAGGATTACCGCCAACGCTGGCCAGGCCAGCCCCATCGGCAGCCGCGCGCCTAGTCCGGTTGCCCAGGAGGAAGAGTGCTTTCGGCTTTCATCTCGTCGCTCCGGACAGCCGACCTGCGGCGGAAAATCCTTTTCACGCTGGGCATGGTGATCCTCTACCGGGCCGGTGCCACGCTGCCCTCGCCCGGGGTCGACTACGGCAACGTCCAGCAGTGCATCGAGGAGGTCAGCGGTGGTGCGGGCGCGCAGATCTACTCGCTGATCAACTTGTTCTCCGGCGGCGCGCTGCTGCAATTGTCGGTGTTTGCCGTCGGCGTGATGCCCTACATCACCGCGAGCATCATCGTGCAGTTGCTCACCGTCGTCATCCCGCGCTTTGAGGAACTGCGCAAAGAAGGACAAGCCGGCCAGGCGAAAATGACGCAGTACACCCGCTATCTGTCGATAGCGCTGGCTGTCCTGCAGGCCACCAGCATCGTGGCACTCGCGGCCAACGGCGGGCTGTTGCAGAACTGCTCGGTGGAAATCCTCAGCGACAAGTCGATCTTCTCCCTCATCATCATCGTGCTTGTGATGACCGCGGGTGCGGCGCTGGTCATGTGGATGGGCGAACTGGTCACCGAGCGCGGTATCGGCAACGGCATGTCGCTGCTCATCTTCGCCGGCATCGCCGCCGCGATCCCGGCCGAGGGCAAGAACATCCTCGACACCCGTGGCGGACCGGTGTTCGCCGCGGTCTTGGCCGCGACGCTGCTGATCATCATCGGCGTGGTCTTCGTCGAACAGGGCCAGCGGCGCATCCCGGTCCAGTACGCCAAGCGCATGGTGGGTCGCCGCATGTACGGCGGGACCTCGACCTACCTGCCGCTGAAGGTCAACCAGGCCGGCGTCATCCCGGTCATCTTCGCCTCGTCGCTGATCTACATCCCGAACCTGATCACCCAGTTGATTCAGAGCGGCCGTAGCGGCCCCGGCAACACCTGGTGGGACCGATTCGTCGCCGAACACCTCACCAACCCGGCCGACCCCCTCTACGTGGCCATCTACTTCGGGTTGATCATTTTCTTCACCTACTTCTACGTGTCGATCACGTTCAACCCCGAAGAGCGTGCCGACGAGATGAAGAAGTTCGGCGGCTTCATCCCCGGTATCCGTCCGGGCAAGCCCACCGCCGACTACCTGAGTTACGTCCTGAACCGGATCACCCTTCCCGGCTCGATTTACCTGGGCGTCATCGCCGTCCTGCCGAACTTGTTCCTCCAGATCGGTAACAGCGGTAGCGTTCAGAATCTGCCTTTCGGTGGTACCGCGGTGCTGATCATGATCGGCGTCGGCTTGGACACCGTGAAGCAGATCGAGAGCCAGCTGATGCAGCGCAACTACGAAGGGTTCCTCAAGTGAGAGTCGTCCTGTTAGGCCCGCCGGGTGCGGGCAAGGGTACCCAAGCGGTCCGACTGGCCGAGGAACTCGGCGTGCCGCATATCTCGACCGGGGAGTTGTTCCGGCACAACATCAAGGCCGGGACCGCGTTGGGGCTGGAGGCCAAGAAGTACCTCGACGCCGGCGACCTGGTCCCCACCACCCTCACCAACGACCTTGTCGACACCCGTCTGGACGAGCAGGATGCCGCCGACGGTTTTGTCCTGGACGGCTTCCCGCGCAATGTCGAGCAAGCCGCGGCCCTGAACGAGATGCTGAAGCGCCGCGGCATCAAGCTGGACGCCGTCCTGGAGCTGCGGGTAGCCGAGGACGTTCTCGTAGGTCGCCTGATGAGCCGGGGGCGCGCCGATGACACCGAAGACGTCATCCGCAACCGGTTCCAGGTGTACCGCGACGAGACGGCCCCGCTGTTGGACTTCTACACCTCCGAGTTGAAGACCGTGAATGCGGTCGGTGACCTTGACGAGGTGTTCGCGCGGGCGCTCCAGACGCTCGGCCGCTGACGCTGGATGGTTTCTCTACCCGGTCTGCGCGGCCGTAAAACGGTTGCGGCCCGCACTGCCGGTGAACTCGACGCCATGGCGGCCGCCGGTTCGGTGGTCGCGGCGGCCTTACGTGCGGTCCAGCAGGCCGCGGCGCCGGGAGTGTCCACCAAGGATCTTGACGAGGTGGCCGAGAGCGTCATCCGGCAGGCTGGTGGAACGCCGTCCTTCCTGGGCTATCACGGCTTTCCGGCGAGCATCTGCTCGTCGGTGAACGACCGGGTGGTGCACGGCATCCCGGCTGCCGAAGAGGTGCTGGGGTACGGCGACTTGGTGTCGATCGACTGCGGCGCCATCATCGACGGCTGGCACGGCGACGCCGCGGTCACCTTCGGCGTCGGGGACCTGATACCGGCCGACGCGGCGCTGTCGGAGGCCACCCGCCACGCGATGGAGGCCGGTATCGCCGCCATGGTGGTGGGGAACCGCCTGACGGACGTCTCGCACGCGATCGAGCAGGGCACCCGCGCCGCCGAACAGGCGCACGGCCGCCGCTATGGCATCGTCGCCGGTTACGGCGGGCACGCCATCGGTCAGCGGATGCACATGGACCCGTTCCTGCCCAACGAGGGCGAACCCGGGCGGGGTCCACTGCTGGTCGCCGGGTCGGTGCTGGCCATCGAACCCATGCTGACCCTGGGCACCACGCGCACCCGCATCCTGGACGACGAATGGACCGTAGTCACCACCGACGGATCCCGCGCGGCGCATTGGGAACACACCGTCGCGGTCACCGACGACGGACCGCGCGTCCTGACGCTCTGACCGCTCAGAAGTCGCCGGTGTGCCGGCGCAGCGTCTCGATGGCCGCAACCAGTGAGCGCGCTTGCGCCTCGGGCATCCCGATGTCGGCGAACACCTGCTGATTCAACGTCACGGTGGCGTCCTGCACCGTCGAGCGTCCTAACGCGGTGATCTGCACAAGGGTGGTGCGGCCGTCGGTGGGGTGCGGTGTCCGGGTGACCAATCCATCAGCCTCGAGCCGGCGGATGGCGTGAGTGACGCTGGTGACGTGCACCTGTAACCGGTCGGAGGCCTTGGTGATCGGCAGCGCACCGGTCCGGCTGAACGCCAGCAGTCGGAGCAGTTCGAACCGGGAGAAGCTCAGGTCGTAGGGCCGCAGCGCGGTCTCCACCCGGGCCAGCAGGATCTGGTGGGCCCGCATCACCGAGGTCACTGCCACCATGCCGTCGGCGACACCGCCCCAACCCTCACGAACCCAGTTGGCCCGCGCCGCAGCGATGGGGTCGGGTCTGTCCGGCGGTGTCATTGCCGGGTCAGCGCAGCGTTTCGATCACCGCGCTGAAGTCGAGATCGGCGTGCTCCTCGGCGAAGCGCGCGTAAATCTGCGCGGCGTGACTGCCCAGCGGCGCAGCGGCACCGGTGGAGGCCACCGCATCCATCGCCAATCCCAGGTCCTTGTTCATCAGCGCGGTGGCGAAGCCCGGCTTGAACCCGTTGTTGGCCGGCGACGTCGGAACAGGCCCGGCCACCGGACAATTCGTGTGCACCGCCCAACAGTTGCCGGTCGCGCCGGTGACCACGTCGAACAGTGACTGGGCGGACAGACCCAACTTCTCGGCCAGCACGAACGCCTCGCCGACCGCGATCTGCTGCACGGCCAGCAGCATGTTGTTGCACAGCTTGGCGGCTTGCCCGGAACCGGACGTCCCGCAGTGAATGATCTTGCCGGCCATCGCTTCCAGTGCCGGGCGCCCCTGCTCCAGGGCCGCGGCATCCCCGCCGACCATGAATGCCAGCGTCCCGGCGACCGCGCCCTTGACCCCGCCGGAGACGGGGGCATCGAGTTGAGCGAAGCCGCGTTCGGCCGCGTAGCTATTGACCTGGCGGGCGTCATTGACGGCGATGGTGGAACTGTCGACGAACAGCGCTCCGGGTTTCGCGGCCGGCATGACCTCGGCGTAGCACTGTGTGACCAGAGTCCCGTTGGGCAACATGGTGATCACCACATCGGCACCCTGGACCGCGTCGGTTCCGCGGTCGAAGACGGCGACACCCTTGGCGCCGGCGGCCTCCCGGGCGGCCGGGGCCGGGTCGAAACCGCGCACGGCATACCCGGCGTTGACCAGGTTGCCGGCCATCGGTGTGCCCATGTTGCCCAGTCCCAGGAATGCGATCGTGGTCATGGTGGTCTCCTCAGCGCTCATTGCGTTACACCGCCGCCCGGGCGCGGGTGGCCTCTGAACGGCCGATCACGACCCGCATGATCTCGTTGGTGCCCTCCAGGATGCGGTGCACCCGCAGATCGCGGACGATCTTCTCCAGGCCGTACTCCCGCAGGTAGCCGTAACCGCCGAGCAGTTGCAGGGCGCGATCGGCGACCTCGAAACATGCGTCGGTGACATGCAGTTTGGCCATGGCGCACAGCGCGACCTTGTCGGGTTCGTCGTTATCCAGCGCGCTGGCCGCCCGCCACAGCATCAGCCGCGAGGTCTGCAGGGCAGTGGCCATGTCCGCCAACGCGAAACGGATCGTCGGCTCGTCGATCAGCGCCGAGCCGAACGCGTGGCGGTCCACCAGGTAGCTCGCGGCTTTGTCGTAGGCGGCCGCAGCGCCGCCCAGCGAGCAGGCGGCGATGTTGAGTCTGCCGCCGTTGAGGCCGTTCATCGCGATGCCGAAGCCGGTTCCTTCGGCTTCCGGACCGCCGAGCAGCGCGTCGGCAGGCACCCGCACACCCTCAAGCACCACCTGCGCGGTGGGTTGGGCGTTCCAGCCCATCTTGTCTTCGTTGGCGCCGAAACTCAGTCCCGGGGTGTCCTTTTCGACGATGAACGCCGAAATGCCGCGCGGGCCGTCAGCGCCGGTGCGGGCCATCACCACGTATACGTCGGAGGCGCCGGCACCGGAGATGAACTGCTTGACGCCATCGAGGACGTAATGGTCACCGTCTCGAACCGCCTTGGTGCGCAACGCCGCAGCGTCCGAGCCGGCACCCGGTTCGGTCAGGCAGTAGCTGGCGATCAACTCCATCGACGCCAGGCGCGGCACCCAGGATTTGCGTTGTTCGGGTGTGCCATAGGTGTCGACCATCCAGGCGCACATGTTGTGGATCGAGATGAACGAGGAGATCACCGGGTCGGCGACGGCGAGTTGCTCGAAGATCCGCACCGCGTCCAGTCGGCGCAGTCCGCTGCCGCCGACGTCCTCGCCGCAGTAGATGGCGCCCATGCCCAGTTGCGCCGACTCGCGCATGACGTCGATGGGGAAGTGCTTGGTCTTGTCCCATTCCAGGGCATGCGGCGCAAGATGTTTGGCAGCGAAGGCGGCCGCGGTGTCGGTGATGACCTTCTCGTCATCGTCCATCATGGTGAAGTTCACGGTCGTCCTAACTCACTTCATGGTCGGGATGACGAATTCGGCGCCATCCTTGATGCCGGACGGCCAACGCTCGGTGATGGTTTTCACCTTGGTGTAGAACTGGATGGCCGCCGGGCCGTGCTGATTGAGGTCGCCGAAACCGGAGCGCTTCCATCCGCCGAAGGTGTGGTAGGCCACCGGAACCGGGATCGGCACGTTGACGCCGACCATGCCGACCTGGACCCGGGAGACGAAGTCGCGGGCGGTGTCGCCGTCGCGGGTGAAGATCGCCACCCCGTTGCCGTACTGGTGCTCATTGGGTAGCCGCAGGGCCTCCTCATAATTCTTGACCCGCACGATGCACACCACCGGTCCGAAGATCTCGTCGGTGTAGATCGACATCTCAGGGTTGACGTGGTCGAACAGAGTGGGGCCGATGAAGAAACCGCCCTCGAGGCTCTCGTCACCGAAAGTCAGTTCATCGCTTGCCTTTTCGCGGCCGTCGACGACGATCTCGGCGCCCTCGGCCACACCGGCGTCGATGTAGCCCCGCACCCGTTCCAGCGCCGCCTCGGTGACCAGCGGCCCGTAATCGGCTTTGGGATCCAGGCTGTGGCCGACCCGCAGGTGTTCGACCCGCTCGGCGAGCCTGTTGCGCAGCCGGTCTGCGGTCTCGTCGCCCACCGCGACCGCGACACTGATGGCCATGCAGCGCTCACCGGCGCTGCCGTAGCCGGCCCCGACGAGGGCGTCGACGGCCTGGTCCAGGTCGGAGTCGGGCATGACGATCATGTGGTTCTTGGCGCCGCCGAAGCACTGTGCCCGCTTGCCGCCCTCAGCCGCCCGCGAGTAGATGTACTGCGCGATATCGGAGCTGCCGACGAAACCATAGGCCTTGATGTCGGGATGCTCGAGCAGTGCGTCGACCGCCTCCTTGTCGCCCTGCACCACCTGGAAGACCCCCGGCGGCAGGCCGGCCTCGAGGAACAGTTCGGCCAGTCGCAGCGGCACCGAGGGGTCGCGTTCGGAGGGCTTGAGGATGAAGGCGTTGCCGCACGCCAGGGCCGGCCCGGCCTTCCACAGCGGGATCATCGCCGGGAAGTTGAACGGGGTGATCCCGCAGACCACACCGAGTGGCTGGCGGATCGAATAGACGTCGATGCCTGTGCCGGCGTTCTCGGTGAACTCACCCTTCATCAGGTGCGGGATCCCGGTGGCGAACTCGATGACCTCGATGCCGCGCTGGATGTCGCCGAGGGCGTCGGGAACAGTCTTGCCGTGCTCGATCGACAGCATCTCGGCGATCTCATCGGCGTTGGCGTTCACCAGTTGGATGAACTTCATCAGTACCCGGGCCCGGCGCTGCGGGTTCCACGCCGCCCACTCCTGCTGGGCCACCACGGCGGAGGCCACCGCGGTGTCGACGTCGGCGGCCGAGGCGAGTAACACCTGCGCCTGAACCTTGCCGGTGCTCGGGTTGAACACGTCGGCAGTGCGGGTGCTGGCAAGCGGGCTGCGCCGGCCGTCGATGAAGTGCTGGATCTGTGTGGTCATGAGGACTGCCTTCGGAGCGGGGAAGGGGACGGGAAACTAGATACTTGCATATCCTAGTACATGGTGTGGCCTGCGCCAAGAGCGGTTTTCACAGCGGGCGGGTTTCAGCCCCGCCGCAGCCCATCGATGAACGCCTGTGTCTCGTCCCAGGTGGGCAGCAACCCGGACTCGCGCACCTCGGCCAGCGACGGGGCCTCCGCGTCCCGGCCGGACAACAGCAACTGCGCGGCCGGCAGCGGCCACTCGATGCCGATGGCCGGGTCGGTGGCGGCGATGGTGTGCTCGCGCTGCGGCGCGTAGGGGCTCGAGCAGAGGTACATCACGGTCGACTGGTCCTGCATGGCCACGAAGCCGTGCGCGAGTCCTTCGGAGATGTATGTCGACCGGTGGTCTATGTCGTCGAGCAGTACCGAGTCCCACTGCCCATATGTCGGTGAGCCGACCCGGATGTCGACGACGACATCGAAGACGGCCCCTCGGACGCAGGTGACGTACTTGGCTTGACCGGGCGGGAGTTGGGCGAAGTGCAGGCCACGCAGCACCCCGGCGGCCGAGACCGAACAGTTGGCCTGGCGCAGATCGAAGCGGTGACCGGTCATCGCCCCGAAGGCACTTTCGGTGAACCACTCGGTGAAGGTGCCGCGCTCATCGCGGTGCACCTGCGGAGTGATCTCCCAGGCGCCCGGCACGGACAATTCACGCAAGCCCATCTCACTGACCCCTTCCGGCGTAACGGCTTTCGACGTCCGCCTTCAACGGAGCCCACCACCACTCGTTGTCCCGGTACCAGTCGATGGTGCTGCGAAGACCCTCGGTCAGGTCGGTGTGTTCGGGTGTCCAGCCCAGTTCGCTGCGCAGCCTGGAAGCGTCGATGGCGTAGCGCAGATCGTGTCCGGCCCGGTCGGTCACCTGATCGAAGTCGTCGGGATCCTTGTCCAACAATTGCAGGATGAGTCGCAGCACCGTCAGGTTGTCGCGCTCCCCGTCGGCGCCGATGAGATAAGTGGCGCCGGCCATGCCGTCCTCCAGGATCCGCCAGACCGCCGAATTGTGGTCATCGACATGGATCCAGTCCCGCACGTTCGTGCCGGCCCCGTACAGCTTCGGGCGCCGACCGGTGAGCACATTGGTGATCTGGCGCGGGACGAACTTCTCGATGTGCTGGAACGGGCCATAGTTATTGGAGCAGTTCGAGATCGTCGCAGTGATGCCGTAGGACCGCACCCAGGCCCGCACCAGTAGGTCCGCCGATGCCTTGCTGGCCGCATACGGACTGGACGGGTTGTAGGGCGTGGACTCGGTGAACCGGGTCGCCGAACCCAGGGGCAGGTCTCCGTAGACCTCATCGGTGGAAACGTGATGCAACCGAACGCCGTGGCGGCGGACCGCCTCGAGCACGCCGAACGTTCCGACGATATTGCTGTGCAGAAACGGTGCCGGGTCGGCCAGCGAGTTGTCGACGTGGGTCTCGG
>Ga0164292_10003233_pt1 | contig 13332 bp, 9 predicted proteins | sample GEODES117metaG_FD_111486 | JGI IMG/M metagenome (GOLD analysis project Ga0164292, IMG submission 111486) | Eutrophic lake water microbial communities from Lake Mendota, Wisconsin, USA - GEODES117 metaG | ecosystem: Environmental > Aquatic > Freshwater > Lake | place: USA: Lake Mendota, Wisconsin... | reverse complement strand
CGGCCAACTGAGCCATCGTCATCTGTGCCTCGGCGGCGATGGCGCGGAGAGCCTCGACGGTGTCGAACATGCGCTCCTGCCAGTAGCGCTCCTGATAACGCTCGGCGGTGCCGTCGCCGCTGAGGGCGAAACGCGTGCCGTCGGCGGGGGCTCCGGGTTGGTGCTTGCCGGTGAGAAAGCCGCCGGCCAAGGGGTTGTAGGGGATGACCGCGATGTTCTCCTGTGCGCACAGGGGGAACAGTTCGCGCTCGTTCTCACGGAAGAGCATGTTGTAGCGCGGTTGCACGCTGGCGAAACGCGCGAAGTGGTTCACGTCGCTGCGGCCGAGTGCCGTGGCCAACTGGTAGGCGAGATAGTTCGAGCAGCCGACGTAGCGGACCTTGCCCGACTTCACCAGGTCGTCGAGTGCAGAGAGAGACTCGTCGTGGGGCAACGTGTGGTCGTAGAAGTGCAACTGGTAGAGGTCGATGTAATCGGTCTGCAGGCGGGTCAACGACTCGTCGACGGCACGGAAGATGTTCTTGCGACTGTTTCCCTGGTCCCACGGGTTGGGTCCAGTGGGTGCGTAACACTTCGTTGCGACGATGAAGTTGTCGCGCTGGCCCTTCATCCAGCGGCCGATGATCCGTTCGGTCTCGCCGTAGCCAGAGCTCATGTTGCCGATGGGGTACACGTCGGCAGTATCGATGAAGGTGAAGCCGAGTTCCTTTGCGCGGTTCAGGATGGCAACGGACTGTTCCTCCGTGCACTGGTGGCCGAAGGTCATGGTGCCGAGACAGAGACGCGAGACGCGCATTCCTGTCCGACCGAATCTCACGTGTTCCATGTTTTGACCGTAGCCTGACGGGCCATGGCCGCCCTCCTCGCTCTCTGTGCGGCGGTGGTCTACGGGATCGCGGACTACTCGGGGGGACGCGCCAGTCGCAGTGCATCGTCGGCGACCGTCACGGTCATTGGCCAGACGGCGGGGTTCGTCGCCACGCTCTCGCTCGCCCTGGCGATCGGTGACCCACTCGCCAGCCGCCACGATCTGCTCATCAGTGCGGCGGCGGGGATTGCCGGATCACTCGGTCTGCTCGGTTTCTACCGGGCCATGGCATCGGGCGCCATGACGGTGGTGGCCCCGATCACGGCCCTGGTCGGGACGACCATCCCGGTGGTCTGGGGCCTGGTCAGCGGCGAGCGTCCGGGGCTGCTCGCCTACATCGGGATGATCGTCGCCGTCATCGCCGTGGTGCTGGTGACCGACGCTCTCGGCTTCCACGAAGTGGAGACACCGCCCGGTGTGGTGGTGCTGGCGATCTTCGCCGGCACGTGCTTCGCCACCATCTTCATCGCCTTCGACAACACCGCCGAAGACGCGGGGCTGTGGCCACTCGTCGCGTTGCGCACGGTGAGTCTTCCAGTCGTCATCTTGGTGGTGTTGTTCACACGCAAGCCATTTCTCACGAGCGGTTCGGCATTGCGCTTCGCGCTCCTCAGCGGACTTCTCGACACCACGGCGAACGGCCTCTATCTCTTCGCCGCGCGAGAGGGTCTCTTGTCGGTCGTGGCGGTCATTACGTCGCTCTACCCGGTGAGCACGTTGGTTCTCGCCACCACGCTCGACCATGAGAAGGTTCACAAGGCGCAGTGGGTGGGAATCGCGTGTGCGATCAGCGCCCTTGTTCTTGTGAGCGTCGGATGACCATCTCCGACTCGCGCGAAGCAGCTTTGAAGATGCCCTTGCTCATGATCGACAACTCCTGCTTGCGGCGTCGCTCGTAGATCTCGGCGCGGATCGCGTGCACGTCGGGGTCGTCGGGAGCGGCCCATCCGGCGAAGTCGGCGAGGTGACAAGCCAGACGCATCTCGCCACTGTCGGCGAGATGCTTGGCACGGTTGATGAGCACCGCCGGTCCGCCGGCGAGATGTGCGACCTCGGCTCCGACGGCGGTGTCGGGTGCGGGCTTCAGGCGTGATGCGGCTCCGTCCCACCAGCCACCGAACTGACGCCACACGTTGTGCACGATGAATTCGGGTTCGTCGTACATCGGCAGCAGGTAGGGCTTGCCGAGCGTCTTTTCCGGCACCTTCACGGTGTGGATGATCGAGTCGAGGGTTTCGCCGGCGTTCATCATCGTCAGCACGTCGCGCACGAGGTTCTCGAGCGCCGTGGCGATGTCGTCGAGCACCATCGCGATGCGGTCCTTGCCCGCAATGGGCAATCCGTGTGCGGGAAGCAGAAGTTCCGGTCCTTGGGCGATCATCCGGCGCAGGGCGGCTGCCCATTCGATCGGCCAACGCTGAACCTTCTGCGGGTTGCCGGCATTCGGGAAGTTCCAGATGAGGAAGTCTCCGCTGGCCAGCCATTTCTTGCCGGGGAACCAGGCCCACAGGTGGTCGTCGGTCTCGCCGCGTGCGTGGTGGAACTCCACGACTTCGTCGCCGAAGGTCATGGCGGTGAAGTCGCCCAGGTTCTCGGTGACCTCGAGGACGCTGTCGTCGAGAAAGGTCGGTCGCTTCTTGCCTGTCTGCGAGGCATCACTCACCAAGCCGTATCCGTGCTCGCTGCGCACGCCGCCGAACTGGCGGGCGTTGATCACCACGTTGTATCCGTTGGTGTCGCGGTAACGCTTGAAACGCCGAGTCACGTTCTCGTGGCCGATGACGCGCACGCGTTCGCCAGCCTTGCCGAGCGTGGCGGCGATGGGGCCGCTGCCGCCCACGTGGTCGACGTGGCCGTGCGTGTAGACGATGGCGTTCAGCGACGACTTCGACCAGCCACGAATCTGGTCGGCGACGTGCTGGCCGTTGTCGAAGGTTCCGGTGTCGAAGATGACGAGGCCTTCGTCGCTGTCCCAGGTGACGGCGTGGCTGAACGATTCGACGATGGCGAGGCGATCGTCGAGTTCCGAGATCTCGTTGATGATCCGGTTCGCCGGTTGGTCGAGAACGCCGGAGTCGATGATCTTGGAGGAGAGTGCAAGCAGGTCGGCCATGAACCGACCCTAGCCACCTATTTCCCGGGTTCTTTGGGTAGTCCGAGGACGCGTTCGCCGAGGATGTTGCGCATCACGTTCGAGGTGCCGCCCATGATGGTGTACCCCGGTCCGTACATGAGGCCCGCTGTCACGTCGGTCCAGAGGGTTGCCTCGGGTCCGAAGACGGACGCGACGAACTGTGCGACGCGCCATTCGTGTTCCGTGCAGAAGCACTTCGTGGCGGCAGAGAAACCCGCGGGAGCCTGACGCAACACTTCGCGGACGACGAGGATGCGTCCGAGGCGATAGCCGATCTCCAGTTGCGCCACTTCCTGACGCACGCGCGGGTCGCTTATGTCGGCGCGCTCGCGGGCCATGGCATAGAGCGCGTAGTTCGACACGAGTCGGTCGATGCCGCCACGTTCGTGTTCGAGTTGGCGCATGGTCTGCTTGAACGCTCCACCTTGTTGGCCGACGAGGTTCTCTTTCGGTACACGCACGTCGGTGAAGAACACTTCGCAGAAGTGGCGGTTGGTGGTCATGTCCTGGATCTCGCGCGCCTCGATGCCCGGCGTGTTCATCGGAACCACGATCTCGCTGATGCCGGCGTGCGGCGGGCCGTCGTTGCTGGTGCGGCAGATGAGGTAGCAGTACTCCGCGACGGCACCGAACGAAGTCCAGATCTTCTGGCCGTTGATCACCCATTCGTCGCCGTCGAGCACCGCACTGGTCTTCAGCGAAGCGAGATCGCTTCCTGCGTTCGGTTCGCTCATGCCGATGCACCACGTGTCCTCGCCGGCGAGGATGCCGGGCAGGAACTTGGCCTGCTGTTCGGGCGTGCCGTAGCTCATGAGGGTCGGGCCCATCTGGCGGTCGCCGAACCACGATGCAGCAATCGGGGCTCCGGCCTTGATCATCTCCTCACCGACGATGAGTCGGTCGATCGCGGGGCGTCCTCCACCGCCGAACTCCTTCGGCCAGGTCATGCCGATGTAACCGTGGGATCCCAGTTCCTTGGAGAACTCCTTGGAATACCCGTTCATCCAGGCGTCGTTGTGGCGTCCGTAGCGGACAACAGCATCCTCGGCGATCTTGCGGGCGTGTTCCCGCAGTTCCACTTGTTCCGGGGTCCAAGAGAAGTCCATAAGGGGAAAGAGTAGGGCTCGGGCGCCCCGGATCACGGAGCGAGACGGGCACGGGGCCGTGGGGGGCAGGGTTCGCGTGGCCCTTGCCGTACAAGTAACATACAAGTTCAGCTTTCGCTCACACCTGAAACCTCCGTGGGAGGTTTCTTAAAGACTGAAACCTCCGTGGGAGGTTTCTTAAAGAAAGGCCTGGCATGGCAAAGATCAAGGTTGACAATCCGGTCGTCGAACTCGACGGTGACGAGATGACCCGCATCATTTGGCAGTTCATCAAGGACCGCCTCATCCTCCCGTACCTCGACATCGAACTCGAGTACTACGACCTCGGAATGGAGTACCGCGACAAGACCGACGACCAGGTCACGATCGATTCTGCCCACGCCATCTTGAAGCACGGCGTCGGCGTGAAGTGCGCCACCATCACCCCCGACGAGGCGCGCGTCGAAGAGTTCAAGTTGAAGAAGATGTGGAAGTCGCCGAACGGCACCATCCGCAACATCCTCGGCGGCGTCGTCTTCCGCGAGCCGATCATCTGCAACAACATCCCGCGTCTCGTGCCGGGTTGGACCAAGCCGATCGTCATCGGCCGTCACGCCCACGGCGACCAGTACAAGGCCACCGACTTCAAGGTTCCCGGTGCCGGCACCGTCACCATCACCTACACGCCCGAGGACGGCAGTGCACCGATGGAGTTCGAAGTTGCCAAGTTCGGCAAGGACGGCGGCGTCACCATGGGCATGTACAACTTCAATGATTCGATCCGCGACTTCGCCCGCGCGTCGATGCGTTACGGCCTCCAGCGCAACTACCCGGTGTACATGAGCACGAAGAACACGATCCTGAAGGCCTACGACGGCCAGTTCAAGGACATCTTCGAAGAGGTCTACGAAAAGGAGTTCAAGGCCGAGTTCGAAAAGGCCGGTCTCACCTACGAGCACCGTCTCATCGACGACATGGTCGCTTGCGCGATGAAGTGGGAGGGCGGATACGTCTGGGCCTGCAAGAACTACGACGGTGACGTGCAGTCCGACACGGTTGCCCAGGGCTTCGGTTCGCTCGGTCTCATGACCTCCGTGCTCATGACCCCCGATGGACGCACCGTCGAGGCCGAGGCCGCCCACGGCACCGTGACCCGTCACTACCGCGAGCACCAGAAGGGCAACAAGACGTCCACCAACCCGGTGGCCTCGATCTTCGCCTGGACCCGTGGTCTCGAGCACCGTGGCAAGCTCGACAACAACCCGAAGCTCATCGAGTTCGCCACCACCTTGGAGAAGGTGTGCGTCGAGGCGATCGAGGGTGGCGAGATGACAAAGGACCTCTCGATCCTCATCTCGAAGGACCAGCCGTGGCTCACCACCGAGGGCTTCCTCGAGGCGCTCGACGTGCGCCTGCAGAAGAAGATGGCCTGACGTCATGCGCGCAGTGGTGCTCACCGAACACGGCGGGCCCGAAGTCCTGCGCATCGCCGAGATTCCTGCACCGACCCCGGGACCCGAAGAGGTTCTGGTGTCGGTGCAGGCAACGGCTCTGAACCGCGCCGATCTGATCGAGCGCATGGGGATGTACCCCAATCCGTTTCCCGCCGAACACGCAGTGCCGGGACTCGAGTTCTCCGGAACCGTCGCCGCTCTTGGGCCGCGTGTCCGCGACTGGAAGGTAGGCGATGCCGTCATGGGCATCGTGAACGGGGGCGCGTACGCCGAACAACTCGTGATCCACGAGCGCCAGGCGATTCGCGTTCCGCATGGCATGGACGTCGCCGACGCAGCCGCAATTCCCGAGGTGTTCATCACCGCATGGGACGCTCTCGTCGTCCAGGGTGGTCTGACCAGTGGCCGTGTCGCCCTCGTCCACGCCGGTGCATCTGGTGTCGGAACCGCAGCCATTCAGATCTGCAAGGCCATCGGTGCGCAGGTCATCGTCACCTGTTCCACATCGAAGATCGCCGCTTGTCGCCATCTCGGAGCCGACCTCATCGTCGACTACACCGCCACCGACTTCGTCGATGCCGTGAAGGTCTTCACCAAGGGCAAGGGCGTCGATGTCGTGCTCGATGTGATCGGTGGCGACTACGTCGATCGGAACATCGCCTGCCTCGCCGTCAAGGGATCGATCGTCCAGGTTGGAACCATGGCCGGGACACCCCCTGCAGTCAACGTGGGTGGGCTCATGTTCAAGCGGGCACGCCTCATCGGCACCGTTCTGCGCGCGCGACCGATCGACGAAAAGATCGCCATCAGTCAGCGTTTCGCCACCGAGATGTTGCCGCTCTTCGATTCGGGTGCTCTGAAGCCCGTCATCGACTCGCGCTACGCGTTCGCCGACATCGCCGCCGCCCATGAACACATGGGCAACAACGCAAACGCCGGCAAGATCATCGTCGACATCGCTTAGCGCGCTGCAGTGATTTCGCAGCTCTTAACGAGCTGCGATGGGCACGTAGTTGCGCTCTTCGGGGCCCTTGTACCACTGGCGCGGGCGGCTGATCTTCTGCTCCTTGTCGCCGAGGAGTTCGGCGAAGTGCGTGAGCCAGCCGGCCGTACGCGGAATGGCGAAGAGCACCGTGAACATGTCGACCGGGAATCCGAGTGCCTGGTAGATGAGGCCGGAGTAGAAGTCGACGTTCGGGTAGAGCTTGCGCGACACGAAGTAGTCGTCGGCGAGAGCGGTCTCTTCCAACTTCAGCGCGATGTCGAGGAGCGGGTTCTTGCCGGTGACGGCGAACACGTCGTAGGCGGTCTTCTTGATGATCGTGGCTCGCGGGTCGTAGTTCTTGTAGACGCGGTGTCCGAAGCCCATCAAGCGTCCCTTGCCGTCCTTCACGGACTGCACGAAAGCGGGAACGTTCTCGATCGAGCCGATCTCCTCGAGCATGCGTACGACGGCCTCGTTGGCTCCGCCGTGGAGCGGGCCGTAGAGGGCTGCGGATGCGGCGGCCGCTGCCGAGTAGGGGTCAGCGTTCGACGAAGCCACGACGCGCATGGCCGTGGTGCCGCAGTTCTGCTCGTGGTCGGCGTGGAGGATGAACAGGATGTCCATGGCGCGGGCGAGTACCGGGTCGACGGTGTCCTCGTTGCCGATCTTGAACATCATGTTGAGGAAGTTGGCGGAGTAGCTGAGCGAGTTGTCCGGCTGGACGAACGGAAGACCCATGCTGAAGCGGTATGCCATGGCTGCGAGCGTGGGAACCTTGGCGATGAGGCGCAGGATCTGGCGATCGAGAGCGGGCTTGTTGAAGATGTCTTTGGCGTCGTCGTAGAAGGTGCCGAGGGCGCCGACCGACGAAATGAACATGCCCATGGGATGGGCGTCGTAGTGGAATCCGTCGACGAACCGCTTGCGCATGTTCTCGTGGATCATCGTGTGATGGGTGACGTCGTAGGTCCACTTGGTGAGTTGCTCGGCATTCGGGAGTTCACCGTTCAAGAGCAGATAGGCGACCTCGAGGAAGGTGCTCTTCTCGGCGAGTTGCTCGATCGGGTAGCCGCGGTAGCGGAGAATGCCGGCATCGCCGTCGAGGTACGTGATCGCCGACGAACAGGCCGCGGTGCTGAGGAAGGCCGGGTCGTACATCCGCAGGTCGGGATCGAGTTCCCGCAGGGCCGAGGACGGAAAGACCCCGTCGGTGATCGGAATGGTGACCTTCTTGCCGGTGCGGTCGTCGATGATCGTGATGGTGTCGGCCATCCTGATACCCCTTTTTCAGTCTCGTGGGGGCTTCCTCCCCGCTGGGAACCTTAGATGACGCCGGTCAGCCCGTCACAATGGAGAGATCCGGTCGTCAGAGCGGCGTGTTGTCGTGCTTGCGGGCCTGCAGCCGCTCGCGCTTGTTCTCGAGTGCGCGAAGTGCAGAGGCGATCTCGCGTCGCGTGTCGGCCGGTTCCACCACTCCGTCGACGAGGCCGCGCTCGGCGGCGACGTACGGGTTCAAGAGCCGTGCCGTGTAGTCGGCCTCGAACGCCGCCTTCTCCTCGGGCGTGGCCCGGCGCTGAAGAATGGCTGCGGCCTGCCCGGCCCCCATCACGGCAAGTTCTGCCCAGGGCCACGCAAGGCAGAGGTCGTTGCCCATCGTCTTCGAGTCCATGACGATGTAGGCGCCACCGTAGGACTTGCGCAGGATCACACAGATGCGCGGCACCGATGCGCGTGCATAGGCGAACACGAGTTGAGCACCGTGTCGGATCATGCCTCGCCACTCGAGGTCCTTGCCCGGGTAGAAGCCCGGCGTGTCGACGAGGGTGACGAGCGGAATGTTGAATGCATCGCAGAAGGCCACGAAACGGGCGGCTTTTTGGGATGCGGGAATGTCGAGCGTTCCCGCGAGCACCACGGGCTGGTTCGCCACGATGCCCACCACACGTCCGTCGACGCGAGCGAAACACGTGACGGCGTTGGCGGCCCAACGTGCACGCAACTCGAGATAGTCACCATCATCCACGAGCGCGGAGATCACGGTGCGTACGTCGTACGAACCGGTCGACGTGGCCGGGATGCACTCGCCGGCTTCGGGTGTGGGGCGGTCGAAAGGGTCATCGGACTCGAACACCGCGGGAAGTTCGTCGACATGGTCGGGCAGGTAACTGAGGATCTGTTCGGCAGCGAAGACAGCCGACTCCAGGTCCGGCACGACGATCGAAGCGACTCCACTGGTGCGTGCATGAGCCGTCGCTCCGCCGAGTTCTTCGTTGCTCACGAGTTCACCGGTGAACTCGGCGACCATGGTCGGCCCGGAGACGAACGCATAGGCGTTCTCGGTCATGATGACGAAGTCGGCGAGGCCGATGAGAAGTGCGGGTCCCGACACCGCGGGACCGGTGACGATGTGGATCGTGGGAATGATCCCCGAGCAACGAGCCAGTGCGCGCGCTGCGCGCCCCCAGCCGTGGAGGGCCGCTATGCCTTCGACGATGTCGGCACCGGAAGAACCGAGGCTGACGACAAGTGGCAGTCGCTTCTCGAGGGCAACGGATGCTGCCGTCTCGATGACGAAGGATGCGTCTGCTGACAAGGCACCACGACGCACGGTCTCTTCGATCTCCAGCCACACGACACGGCGCGGTGCATCGGGGTCGAGCAAAGAGAGCGAGCGCACCTCGGCTCGCGCCGCACCCTTGACGGATGCAACGAGTTGGACGGGCGAGGCGAGCGAGGTCATGTCCGTACGAGATTAGGCATGACGGTCGGGAGTTCGGGCAAACGGGAAGGCTCCCTTGCCCACGTGCACACCCGGCTGGCGCGGTCCGTATCGATTGACGACGTCCAGTGCCACTTCCAGAGCGGCGCGTGTGGCGCGGTTCGGTTGAGGTCGATGGCGTTGGGCCCAACCGACGACGCGGCGGGGGAGTTCGGGCACCGCGATGCGGGTGAAGTCGCCCTTCAGCCATCCGGGCACCGCACTGGCGGGAACGATGGCGGCACCGAAACCTTCGAAGGCGAGTGATGCGAGCAACCGGACGCCGTCGATCTCCGCCTGGGCGCGCAGCGCAACTCCGCGGTTGGCGGCGGCGCGATCGACGATCCGGCGGAACGCCGTGCTGCGTGGGGGGAGCAAGAGAGGAGTCTCGGCGAGTTCGGCGAGTGTGATCGAGTCGCGAGATGCGAGCTCGTGTCTCGTGTGAGCGACGAGGATGAGTTCTTCGGCGAACAAGACTTCCGTGTGCAGCTCCGGGTCCTCGAGCGGAAGGTGAACGATGGCCGCATCGATCGATCCGTTGTGCAGGCGTGGCACGAGGGACGACGTGGATCCTTCGTGGACGACTGCGCGGATGTCGGGGTACTGCTCGGCCAACTTGGTGAGGAAGCGCGGCATCAACCATCGCGCGGTGGTTCCGAGCACGCCGATCCGCGTATCGCCGGAGACATGATCGTCGCGGGACTTGATGTCAGTTTCGATGTCGTCGAGTTCGTGGAGGATTCGCCGCGCTCGTTCGAGGACCGCCTCACCTTCTGCCGTCAGGGACCCGGAGAGGCGATCGACCAGCGTCGTGCCGAGGTCCTTCTCCAACCGAGAAATGTGGGCCGAGACGTTGGACTGGACGGTCCCCATGGCACGGGCGGCCGCGGAGAAAGAACCGTGGTCGGCGATCGCGACGAGGCTGGACAGCTGGCGGAGCTCCATCACAAAAAAAGATACCAACTATCGCGTGATTCGCCTTGAGTGTTGGGGCTGGGCGTGTCACAATGTTTTCACATAGCGAAACCCTCCTCCCCCCGGAGAGGTTTCGCGGAGAGTCCAAGAAATGGCATCCCCCCGCCATAGGACTCAAAGGTTGAGAAGCCCCGTACCCCCCGTACGGGGCTTCTCCCGTTCTCCGGCTCTGCATGATCCGTGGCGGGTCGTACAGTGCCCGACATGCCAGGTGCTGCTTTCTTCGATCTCGACCGCACGCTGCTGCGCGAGGCCTCCGGACCGGTCCTGTCCACGGCACTCCGTGGCGCAGGTATCGGCGGATCGGAACTGCCCTTCGAAGCGGTTCTGTACAAGATCTTCAACACCCTCGGAGAGAACGTTCCGAGCATGGTTCTTGCGCGTCAAGGTGCTGCATTGCTGAAGGGTCATCGTCAAAGCGATGTCCGAGAAGCGGCTGCCGGTGCGGTGCACGGTCTCACGAGGATTCTCCAACCGTATGCAACACAGGTGATCGACGAACATCGCGCGGCGGGAGCGAAGATCGTGATGGCCACGACGACGCCGTACGACTTCATCGTTCCGTTTGCGGAAGCACTGAAGTTCGACGCGGTGATTGCGACGCGTTTCGCCGTCGACGATCTGGGCATGTACACGGGTGAACTCGACGGACCCTTCGTGTGGTCGTCGGGAAAGCTTGCGGCGGTACGTGCATGGGCACGTGACAACGACGTCGATCTGGCCGACAGTTACGCCTACTCCGACAGCGTGTACGACGCGCCGTTGTTGTCGGCGGTGGGCCACCCGTTCGCAGTGAACCCCGATGCACGGCTCACGCTTCTCGCTGCCGGTCGTCGCTGGCCGGTGAAGAACTTCGACGTGTCGCCCGGTGTCGGCAAGGTGCCCGTGGTCGGCACGGAGTTGCAGAAACTCGCACTCACCTTCACTCGCCCGGCAACGTTTCCCTTCGCCAAGTTCTCGATCAGCGGCGTCGAGAACATTCCGAAGAGTGGCGCGGCGATCCTGGTGGGCAATCATCGGAGCTACTTCGACGTCGCGGCGGTGGCGATGGCCGTGGCTCGTTCGGGTCGCACCGTGCGGTTCCTCGGCAAGAAGGAAGTGTTCGATGCGCCGATCATCGGTCCGATTGCCACTGCGATGGGCGGTATCCGCGTCGACCGCGGCACGGGAAGCGACGAACCGCTGCTCGCGGCATCCGATGCGCTGCGTGCCGGAGAGATGGTGGCGATCATGCCGCAGGGAACCATCCCACGTGGACGTGATTTCTACGAGCCGCTCCTGAAAGGCAAGTGGGGCGCGGCGCGTCTTGCTGCGCACGTTCGGGTTCCGGTGATTCCGATCGGGCTATGGGGAACGGAGAACGTGTGGCCTCGTTGTTCACGTGTGCCGAACGTTCTCAACATCGTCACGCCGCCTCGCATCTCGGTGGTTGTTGGCGCACCGGTGGCACTCGCCTACGACGATGTCGACGCCGACACCTCACGCATCATGGCCGCCATCATGAATCTGCTCCCCGATGAATCCCGTGTCTTCACGGAACCCACCGAGGAGCAGATCAGGCGAGCAAGCCCGCCGAAATAACAGCAGGTTTGCTGGCCTGTAATCCTCTCTCTGGAGCGGGCCAATCGGCCCGCTCCAGTCCCCGGATCGAGTTTGGCGTGCAACACCTCACCGCTCATGCGAACGGAAGCAGCGGTTCTCCCTGTTCAGGGCCAGCGTCGTCGAACGCGCTGGCTCGAGTAGAGCAACACAGATGCCGCAAGAAGTAAAAAGAAGACGATTTGGAGACCGCGATGAGGGTCGAACCCAGTCGCTGCTAGGGAACGCTGCGCTGTTGTGGTGGCCCATTGGGCTGTGCAGATGACGTTGGCTGCGGGTTGTGTTGCTGTTGAGCCGGCTGCTTTGGTGCCGATTGAGTTGTCACAGCTCCATCCAGCGAAGGTGAAACCGGTTTTTGAGAATCCTGTTCCGTTTGCGAGGGTGGTTGTGTCGCCCTGGTTGAGGCCGGTCACTGTTGCGGGAGTTGTTCCAGTTCCGCCGTCAAGGTCGTAGGAGAGTTGATATGAAGGACCTGGTGCAGACGAAACGGTGGCCGCAATCGTCGCCGAAGCAACTTGATCAGTTGAATCCTTGACAATGTATTTAATCGGACTCGCCGGACCTGAGAATGACGAATCCGGATTGAATGTCACTACCCCTGTTTTCGGGTCGACCGTGTATTCACCCTCATTCGCCACAATTAGGGACGTCGAGGTGCAACTCACATCTGGCGTTCCGACGGTACATAATCCGACAGAACTTGGGTTGAGAAATGCACCAGTTCCCGCGGAGTCACCTGTCAAGACGTCGATGATCTGATTGACATCGACGGCGCCCGATGAAGTTTCATTGTCGGCAGTTGGTGGTGTTGGTGCTGGGCCATATTGCGCGTACAGGGTCAGATTCTCTGCGGGCACGAACGTGTAACCCGGGGGGAAAGAAATTCCTGTTCCATTTGCGAGGGTGTTCCACCCCAAAAACACACCTTGAGACGTCGAGAGCGCACCGGTGTTAGTTGCGATTGTGATTTCTCCGGTGCCCGTCGATTGAGGGGGAACAGTTCCTGAGGTGCCAGCATTCGAGTTGTACGTGATCGCATAAGTGGGCCGAACAGCTTGAGTCTCAGTTGCGGCAAGAGTGCGAACTGGAGTGCCGACGACGACTGTGAAGCCGCACTTACCACCTGCTCCGATGGCGGCATTCGCATTCGCCCGACATCCGAATTCGGACGTGATCGAACTCGTAGCATCGTAGTCCACCTCGAGAATTCTGAGTTCATCCGTGTTGCTTAATCCGGTTGTTGAACTGTGGAACCGGTAAATTCCGGCAGACGAACCAAACCGAGTGAGTTGAGTTCCAGTTGCAAGTCGATATCGGGAAATGCCGAAAAACGCCCCGAATTCATGTGCATCGATGTCTGCAATTGAAGCGCGAATGTTGCGAAGGATTACCGGAGTGTCTGTCCCGTCTGCAAGGAAATCGACACGAATCTTTCCTGATGCTTCCGCAGTTCCACTTGGTTCAGTGTGTGCGG
>Ga0164292_10003232_pt1 | contig 13333 bp, 10 predicted proteins | sample GEODES117metaG_FD_111486 | JGI IMG/M metagenome (GOLD analysis project Ga0164292, IMG submission 111486) | Eutrophic lake water microbial communities from Lake Mendota, Wisconsin, USA - GEODES117 metaG | ecosystem: Environmental > Aquatic > Freshwater > Lake | place: USA: Lake Mendota... | reverse complement strand
GCAACAGAGCAAACACCTTGGGGCAAAGCTGTTAGCAAGAAAGCACAAGAAGGCGGAGGTTGGCTAACTTGGGTTTTTGCAACTGAAGATATTTCAAACGTTGAAGAGAAGTTTGGACGCCCTGCAATCGAAGGTCACCGCACACGCCCAGATGGCACCGATCTAAAGTGGAAGCAAATCGGAGTTAATGAGATTACCGATTCACGCGAACTTCCATTCTTTATCCAATGGTTAACCGCTGATCACCCATCACAAGATGGAAAGGCCGTTGCTACAATTGAGAAGATTACGATTGCTGATACTGATCATTTAGGTGATTCTTGGTTCAAAACTGAGATCCTTGGTGGATTGAATGGCGCAGATATTGAATTTATTGATCCGTCAGCAAATGATGGTGAGTATGGAATCGTGGCTGTTCAATTAACAACTCCTGCAGGTTCTGTAGTTCTGGATTAGTTTGGCTTACCAGTTCTGATGTTTTGAATTCTACTTATTTGTTTAAGTACAAGACCGATAGCTGATAGCGAAATTCCTTTAGGAGTTTTTTGGTGGTGAGATACTCCAACGTTGACATTCGGATTAGAACTTTGGAGATAATGACTGTACGACTCGATTAACATTTCAGAGTTTGAGTATTTTGGACTATATCCAAGTTGTTTCCAATCTTCTTCGGATTGAAAATACATAGGTTTTGAATAAAGCTTAAGTTGATAAGAAGCAAAGGGAAGAAATTTTACGTAGCTCAACACCTTTAGTAAAGGTCTCACGAGCCAATCGCTTAACCCAACAACTCGGCTACCAGTATTTGAGAAATCGCAAAGTTTCTGTAAGTCCTCTTTGAATGTTCCATATTCAAGTGTGCCCAGATTAAATTCGAAGTTCCCATTCAATTTAGATGCCCTTATAACTCCTTCTGCAAGATCTTCAGAATGAATAAACTGATAAGGGCCATCACCTTTTCCTAGCGTGTAGATGTTAATGCCCCTGCTAACCCATCCAAATAGAATTCCAAATACGCCTAGGCGATCTAATCCTAAAATTGTGCGAGGTCTGACAATTTTTACTTGAATTCCATAATTTGCTAAATTTTTGCAGATCAATTCTCCTTCGAGCTTGGCTCTGCCGTAATCCTCCACGGGGATTTTTGGATCTTCCTTCAATACCGGTAATTTATAAGGTATGCCATAAACAGCGGAAGACGATGTATAAACGAAATTCTTAACACCATTTCGTTTACTCGCTTCACAAATATTCTTAGTGCCACCAATGTTTACTTCATTAAACTTCTTGGAGTCATTCGCCAAAGGCACTTGTGCCACATTATGGAATATGACCTTAACTCCGGCAGTAGCTTTTAAACAGGCATCTAGATTGCAAACATCTCCCACAATGTATTCGACAGAGGGTTCTGGATTATCCGGATAATTCTGATCTAGAACTCGCACGGCATATTTTTCTGATGTCAACCTTTTTACAAGAGTTGTCCCGAAATATCCTGACCCGCCTGTAACAAGCGCAATTTCCCGCTCAGACATTAACGCGCCCTACAAAAAGCATGGCCGCAAAAACCGCAACCAAGAAGAGCAACAGGTAGTCCTTGGTCATGCTCTCCGTTGCATCATTTTCCAGGTATTTTTCTGGATGATTCACCAATTCAACAAACCTAACTAAGCCAAGCCCAAGAGGGAGTGTGGAGACGATAAGTGCCTCTTCCCCCCACACGGCTACTACTTCAGGATCAGTAATAAAGCCTGAATATGTCGCTGCAAAAAAAGCAGCGAAAATAACCATTGAAAGTAGCCAAAACTGTTGTCCTGATTCTTGCGTGTGGAGAGACGAGTTTCGCAAGGCAGTTTGAAACCTTTTCCCTGACAACATGAACATTGTCAGCTGAAGTATCAAGACAAACGCCCACGTAGAGAATTCTAAATCAAGCACAAATGTTCCTATTGAAAATCTTATTGCGAATCCTAGTCCCACGATCATTAACCCAAGGATTCGTATCTTTTTTAAGTTAAATCGACTGTAGAGTAAATTAGATAAGACGTAGATGCCAAAAAGAGTTAATACTTGTTGCCTGTTCTGTCCAACTACCTGAAACATTATTAGAAAGCCCGTGAAGAGCAGGATTACACCAATAAACTTACCTTTTTTTGTACTGATTACCCCAGCGGCGAAGGGTCGCTTTGATTTGACGATATCCAATTTGTCGCTAGCTAAGTCTTGCAAGTCATTAAAAATATAGATTGAGGAAGCGACTAACGAAAAGGCAATTGCGATCACAATAAGCCGCCCTAAGTCCAGTACTTGAACTTCGTCTCCAAGTGCAATAAGTGGGAGGATTATCAGAGCCTGTTTATTCCATTGACGAACCCGTATTGCACTTAGCCAGATTTTCATGGACACATCCCTATCTTGTTATCACAGCGTTACATAATGACATGATTATGCCTTGAGGATTTACACCTGGGCCAAATGGAAGTAGCGATCCATCACTTACTTGTATACGCGGATCAGACTTCAGACGAGATGTGCCCTCGAGGAAAACTTCACTGTTTATCGGCAGTGTTCCAAAGATATGTACAGTTGACACCCCTTTTTTCACTCTTTGCTCGGGATTTGCAAAGGTAGCCCCACTGGCGTCAATCAATTTTTTGAGTAGCATGCGAACTTCCTGAAGATTGTTTTTATCCTTAGTACTTGGAAAATAATAAGGAAAATTGGTGTGAGGTATTAAGCCGCCTCGACCGCTACTTACAAAGGAGCCATATACAGATCTAAGTTTAGGCAACTCATCAGGCTCAGGTTTTCTTCCTAAATTCATGGCTAACAATCCAGGGGTACTAACTGCTGATCCGAATTTGAATTTTCTATTTTGTGTCCAAGCTTGGAACGGGTCTACATCATGTAATCCCAAATCTGTATGTGACGTTTTGATTATTGTTCGGACCATTGGATGCCATTGGAAACTAGTTGATCTCCAAGGTATCAGCCCGCTTTCACAGAGCAATCGGGGTGTTTGGATTGCACCCGCAGCCAAAATTAAATTTTTAGTAAAGTATGCAACAGACTGTCCAGCCGGATTAGTGCATGAAACTTTTATTCGATCAGATTCCCCGGCGTCAATGCAATCTACTCGCGTGTTCAACTTAAAATGAAAATTGCTTAACCGAGTCAGATGTTTCCAAACTACATCAATCATCCCATGTTGTATAAACTCTGAATTTTCCTTGTAGGTTCTCCAACGTGGAATGCTCTGAAACTCAAAACCCATTCCACGAGCACCTCTGGCGATCGGAGAATTTTCAGAACTTACGTTCATTTGGGATATCTGGAGAAGAGTTCTAACTTCCTCTTGGGAGATTGTAAACCTTTCCCGAGACACGCCTGTGGCGCTTAGGAAATCATCAATTAAGTATTCTGGAAGATCGTGATAAAGCCCTGAATTAACTTCAGATCCGCCACCCAAGACGGCCGCTTGCGCGAATTGGGAAAGCCAAGGACCTATCGCAATCTCCTGACCCCCTTTATAAAAATCATTCCTAACATGTTCAAGTGTGTGATGTCTGGAAGGCGGAGTTCTAGGTAATCCCCCTTGTTCAATAACTAATACTTGAGAATCAGAGTCTATTTTTTGTGCAGCAATTGCTGCGCCTGGGCCGCTTCCAATAATCACATAGTCAAACAACTCATGCGAAGTTAATCTCTGATTGCCCTCAAAGGTATATGCAAGGTGCGAGTTTCCCGTTGGTGCCATTCCAGAAAATTTTGATGTCTCATCCTCAACTACATAGCCAAGCAATAGGCCCTGAACAGATTTAGCTAAATCTGAAACAAGAGGTACTTGAGCACACCACTTTTGAAAGGAAATATTCAAAAGAATTGAGAGTCCAAAATGGCGTAGAGGTCCCTGAGCTTTGGAGTAAGACATGAAGTTCAAGTACCCATGACTTTTCAAAGATCTAATTTGTTGGAAGTATTGTTTATTCATTGGTAGAAGGGTATCAAAGACATCAATACGAAACGTTCGCCCCCCAGACACGCTAGAAAGAGACTGCAGATGGCGCAGCTAACAAACCTTACCGTTCGTAACTTTACACTACTTCTTCATTGCAGCTGCTAGATCCCGGTTATATACCCACTTGATCAATCAGCAACTAACTCTTCACCTTAGGAAACAATCTTTCATGACGTACATCAGAAGGTGGAAAGTGGAACGGTTAGGAATGTGGCGAATAATGTGAGAATAATTCAGAAAAGTATTCGACGACTCTCAATGGAAGGTCATCATAAGGCTAAAATATGTCTACTTAGCAATCCTCGAGTAAGGCAAAATACAATCTAAAATCAACTAGTGAATTTAGAGAATTACAAAAGAATAACTAGAGTTTTCTGTAACCCAGTGTCTAGTATTCACCTAAGAGCTAATAAAGATTAAAGCTATTAGACTCCATCAAGAATTTAAGTCCGACCAGTCTTCCATTAGAGGGTTTAAATGCGGTATCGTCAAGTATGGAAAACATCGAGGGAAAACCTGTAAGAATCCGCCAGCAAATCGCTTTGGGAATTTCTGTTGGCACCCTTGTTGGGTTATCAGCCGCCGCAATTTTGAATAGAATTCTCGGTTTTTTCTTTCCGTGTGTGTTTATCGGTTCTCTCGCAGGTGCTATAACAACACATCTGCTTCTTTCTTTTAAATTACGTAACAATCGATTGTTTGCAACTGAGTATCAGAATCATTCAACAATTCGCTTTATTGCTGCACTACTTACATCACTAATTCTTTTTTCTTTTTTATCAACTTTACCTTTAAATATAGATCGTAGTTTTTCAGTTTGGACATTGAATCAAATATCTAATCTTTCAAAGGAACAAACTCGATTTTCGCTGGAAACCCTCGCAGAAGATTTTTTCACACAAGAAAATGGAGAAGTCTCTAGGCGAATAGATGAACAAATTAAAATAGGTAATTTAGTTGAAGAGTCAAACAACATCAAGCTAACTTCGCGGGGACAATTTCAAGTTCAATTCCACCGTTTCATTGCAAAGATCTTTGGCTTAAATTCAAAGTACACAGAGATCCAAGAAAGCGCGGCGATTTATCCGGGCACGCTTTGAAGTGAATGACTTATTTAAAAATTGTCTCTCCCTATACCCAACCCCTATCCGATCAGTCTTAATCATGTAAATGGGGTAAAGTTCAGGCGTCTTTATCATTGTACAGAATATAAAGTGTTGAATGATATAATAAGTTCATGGCCAAAAAAAAAACTAATATGCCCAAATTAGCACTCAAGAATTTAACAATTGAAGGCGATGAAAAAAAATTTGCAATTGTTTCGAGTGCTATTGCAATTTCCATTTGCTCACTTTTCACTCTAATAACCGTGCTGAGCCAAGGTCAAAATGGCGAGTTAAGAAATTTTTTTTCTGCGCAAGCATATTCAATATTGAATGGAAGTTTTGAAGTCGATAAATCGAAACTTCCAGGGGAGTGCTATATTTTCGAAGGAAAGTGTATTGGGTACTTTGGTGTCACTCTAAGTTTATTGAGAATTCCTCTTTTGATCTTTGGAGAGAATTTTGGATTTACTTCGAGTTCGGTGATCGCAGCTATAATTCTGGGAGTGATAGTTTCCACTTTGATTCTCTATCAGATTACGAAGATAATGCGATTTTGGAGTTTGAGATCGATTTTGAATACGAAGTTGAATTATGTTTTACTCCTCCTTATTGTTAGTTTGGGAAGTATTTTCTTACAACTCACAAGACCAAGCGCATTTTGGGAAGCAATATCCTGGGGCTCAACCCTTACGCTTTTCGGAGTGTTTCTTATCCTCAAGTGGTATCAAGACTTATTTACAAGGTACCTTTTAGGTGCACTTGCATGCTTTATTCTTGCAGCTAACACACGCATTACACACGGATTAATCGCATTTGCAGTGGGTTTTGTGTGTTTAATGCATTTGAGGTATCAAGACGCAAAGAGAAAAACATGGCAAGTGTCTTTTGCGGCAGCAATTATGGTTCTTCCCCTTATAACCAGTCTGGGAGTTATGTATATTAAGTTCAATTCGTTTTTTCCAAATCTTCTCATGCATGAACAAATTCCAGAAGCACAACATTGGGGCAAAATTCTAGAGAACAACGGTGGCAAAACCGTCGGATTGGTTTTTTTCCTAACAAACCTGCTCACATATTTACGTCCAGACTCACTTGTTTTGTCAAATCAATTTGATTTGATTAGTGTTAGGCCATCTTTGATACCTGTTACAAATGTCTATCCACTCCCAGAGGGTGGGATGAACTATGAACCGTCTGCGAGCATAACAAATTTGATGCCAATTAGTGTCATGATGCTGATCTATGTTTTTGTCGTATCCCGAAAGTCGCTCGGATTTAAAGGAAGGTCTTCACATCAAGAATTTGTAGACTTTAAATTTATTCGAGATTTGAGCATTTCGAGCTTGTTTGGCTTGATTATTACGCTTACTTTTGTAATGAGTTCTAACCGTTATTTAGGTGACTTTATTCCAGCATCAGTTTTATTCGCAACTCTAGGTTTAATCGTATTTATGAAGAGTAAACGCTACCAAGAAGATAAATTTTATCTCTTGTTGATTTTTGTAGTTATCATATTGGGTGTAATTTCGAATCTACTTTCAATAATTACACGGGTGCGGCTTGGCATTTTGTGAGTTAACATGGAAAAGACGAGAGACGTGGAGTACATCTAAAATTGCGGAAGCTTCATTTCCCTTTCCTGTGATGAGGTTTGAACTTTGGGCCTTGGATAAAGAAAGACTAATCACGAAGAATATCAAAATGAGGATTTGCTCAAGAGTCTTGGCTCTCACATGCCACATGTACAAGTAGTGTGTTGCTTGGGCTTTATGGGAGAATTTGCTTGTAAATTCTTGTACAAAACGGGATTACATGAAGAAATAATCAGAGAAGTAGGATAACTCTCATATTAAGTTGTAGGAAATGTCTACCAACCCACGTGGCTAGGAATCGTTTTCAAGTAGAAGCCGAATGAGTGGGACTCAATTGAATCTGGCATACCTCAATGGACTCAAGAAACACTCATGCTATCAACCTTAGGCGAAGTTCGCCGACTCAAAAGGGCCATTTGTACATGGCTTATGCTTAAACATCTCTAAGTCTGTTATTGAATGGTTTACGAAATTATGAATTTCGTAGTTCCTGGGGCTTAGAAGAAATGTCCCGAGTCGCCCTTTTCTATCTTCTGTGGTGAGCTCCTTAGCAACGATTTTGCAACTGAAGACATTGCAAAAATTCAAAAGAAGTTTGGTCGCACTGCAATCGAAGGTCACCGCACACGCCCAGATGGCACCGTTCTAATGTGGTAGCAAATCAGAGTTAATGAGATTACCGATTCTCGCCAACTTCCGTCCTTCATCCAATAGCTAACCGCTGATCACCCATCTCAAGATGGCAAAGCAGTAGCTGCAATTGAGAAAATTACGATTGCCGACACTGATCACCTAGATGATTCTTGGTTCAAGTCAGAGATCCTTGATGGCTTAAATGGCACAGACCTTGAGTTTATTGACCCGTCAACTAATGAGGGTGAATCGGGGATTGTTGCGGTGCACCTATCCACTCCGGCAGCGTCTGTAGTTCTCGATTAACTTCGGCCCTTAAATGTGTTTAGTCATTTTGATCCGCAATGCTTGGGTATTTTATCCGTTTTGTAGGTCTGTCCACGAGAGTTAGTATAAATTAACCCTATGCCGAAGAAAATTACGCCATTTGCGATAATTCAAAATCCAGAATCCCAAACTTATACAGGAACTCAACAATTAATCGATTCTGAGACTGGCCTAATTGCATACAGTTCAGAAATTGTTCGTAAATTCTTTGTTAAAATGCAGCTTAAAGAACGGATTATAGAAAAAAATGGGAACTTACTCGAATTTGGAGCAGGAACAGGTTTTCTGGCTGAAATATTTAGAACGAACTTCAAAATAAGTCCAGATTGCGTGGAATTGGATCCGAAACTTGCCAAAGTTATTTCACAAAAAAACTTTCGGTGCTATCAATTCTTGAACCAAACACCACAAAAGTATGAAGCGGTTTATACATCTAATGTTCTTGAGCATATCGAAAATGATTCTGCCGCCCTTGAAGAACTCTTCGATAAACTGGCCATAGGTGGGATTATTGGGATATACGTCCCAGCCCACCCAATTCTTTTTTCGAGAATGGACAAAGAAATCGGCCATGTACGTCGATACACACGCTCTGAATTGAAAGAGAAAGTTTCTGCTGCTGGCTTTACGATCGAATCTATAACGTACGATGAATTTTTAGGTTTTTTCGCATCCGCAACGGTGAAGATTATCGGCTACAAAAATAGAGCTAATTTAGGTTCGCAAAAGTCCCTAGTGTTTTATGACAAAATTGTTTATCCAGTTAGCAAAGTATTAGATTTAATTGGCTTTCGATACTTAGTGGGAAAGAACTTGATTGTAATCGCGACAAAGCAACGACCATGATCAATCGCAGAGAAAATGTATAAGCATAAAATTTGAGCCAGGTATTTATCAAGTGGTTAGTTTAAGTTAAGTTCGGCGAAACCCTTCCAAGCTACTGTTAAAATACTACTCACCTTGGTAAGATTCAAAGATGGGAAGATCGTTCATTTTAGACGTAGAATTGTCAGTAGTTGTCCCTGTCTACAAAGAAGAGTCAAACATCCTCCCTTTCTTGAATCGGCTTGAACCTGTTTTAGTTAAACTTCGTCATACTTATGAAATAATATTCGTTCTTGACCCAAGTCCAGATAATACCGAGCAAGTCATTATTGAAAGTTCAAAAATGAATTCAAAGATTAAACTCTTGAAAATGTCACGCCGTTTTGGACAACCCGCAGCCACTATGGCAGGGCTTGCCTACTCGAAAGGCAAGCGAGTGGTAGTCATTGATGTAGATCTTCAAGATCCTCCAGAAGTGATATTTGAATTAAATGAAACTATGAATCAGGGCTTTGACGTGGTTTACGCCACCAGAAGAACTCGAGAAGGTGAAACCCTAGTAAAGAAAATTTTTGCGAAGCTTGGATATAAAGTTATAAATGCATTGAGCGAAGTTCAAATACCTAAGAACACGGGCGACTTCAGAATGATGTCGAGAAGAGTTGTTGATGAAATCTGCGCGTTAAATGAAAAACATGGTTTTTTGAGAGGACTTGTAGCTTTCGTAGGATTCAATCAAACGGGAGTTTTTTACGACCGTGATGCTCGAAATTCAGGCAAGGGTAATTACAATCGATATTTAGGGTCACTTCGAATCGGCATTAATGGACTTGTGGGTTTTTCAGCCAAGCCGTTGAATTTTATGTCGGCTATAGGGGGGATAATCGCTGGCCTGAGCTTCTTGCTTGGCGGTTGGTATGCAGCCCAAAAGATTTTAGGAATTACATTGACACCTGGTTTGTCAACTACGGTTATTTTAATTAGTTTCTTTGCAGGGATTCAATTGCTCTCTTTAGGTTTAGTTGGTGAATATATTTCAAGAATTTATGACGAAGTGAAAAATCGCCCTGTTTATATTATTGATAAAAAAGTTGGATTTGATGAATAACCTAGTACTGAAAAAGGTAGTTGTAACGGGTGCAGCTGGATTTATAGGAAGCAACCTAGTTGATTCACTCTTAGCTCAAGGTATCGAGGTCATAGGAATCGACAATCTAAGTACGGGTAGAATTGAGTTCTTGGATGATGCTGTGCTTAAGCATAATTTTAAGCTTGAAGTCCTAGATTTGTATACATGTTCGGATCTAGCAGTATATTTTTTAGGTGCGGATGCAGTATTTCACTTAGCAGCCAATGCGGATGTGAGATTTGGACCTGATCACCCAAGCAGAGATTTAGAACAAAATACGATTGTCACTCACAAGGTGTTAGAGGCAGCGCGTATTGCTGAGGTAAAGAAGTTCATTTTTTCCTCCACAGGATCTGTCTACGGCGAGGCAGCAGTAGTCCCAACGCCCGAAGACGCCCCTTTCCCTATTCAAACTTCTTTATATGGGGCCTCAAAACTTGCATGCGAGGGACTGATCGCTGCGTACGCAGAATCATTTGGAATACAGGCTTGGATTTTTCGATTTGTATCAATACTTGGTCCTCGGTACACACATGGACACGTCTATGACTTCTATAAACAGCTGTTGGATCATCCTGAAAAATTAGAAGTTTTAGGTAATGGTCATCAAAAGAAATCCTACTTACACGTGTTCGATTGTATTGATGCAATCCATAAATCAATTACTTATTCAGTAGATCAGGTCAATGTGATTAATTTAGGTATTGACGGTTATTGCGAAGTACGTGATTCAATTAACTGGATTACAAACGAAATGCGCCTTGATCCAGAGATAAACTTTGGGACAGAATCTAAAGGTTGGATTGGTGATAATCCGCTGATACATCTATCTACCAGAAAAATTGAAAGTATGGGCTGGAAACCAAAATTTAACATTGAAGAAGGAGTGCGGGATACGGTTCGATTTTTAAGTTGTAACCCCGATTTGTTCAGTTGAAAATCAAGCGATGAAACAATCTAAACTATGAAAACTGCGAGTTACATATCTGGAGCCTCAGGCTTCGTTGGGCTAATGATTACGGAACATTTGGCCAGTCAGGGAAAAGATTTACTTCTTAGCGCACGAAATGAAAACAGATTACAAGAAATTGTCCAAAACTTGGCCAAGCGTTATCCGGGTCAGCATTTTGGTGCTTTCCAATGCGATTTAGCGTCGCCTTACTTATGGAAGTCGGCCATCGAGGTACTAAACGGGTTTACGGTAAGCGAATACATAAACTGTTCCGGAATTCAAGGTCAATTAGGACCCAGCTCTGAGATTGAATATGAAGAAATGAATGCTGTCTTTAATGTGAATCTATTTTCAAGTATTTACTTCACAAATTACTTTGCAAAGAAGTTAACGAAAAATGACAAACTCTCTATTGTCCATTTTTCTGGTGGTGGATCAACTAGTCCAAGACCCCTATTTATGTCCTATAGTCTTTCAAAGACTTCTCTTTTAAGGTTTATTGAAAATTTTGCATTAGAAAATCTAAATGAAAACATCAAAATTAATGCAATTGCTCCGGGGGTGATGCCTTCAAAAATGCAATCTGAAGTTGTCGAAAATAAAAGTTTATATGATTCAAAAGACTTCATCTCCTCACTCAAGAGTCTTACCGATCAAAACTATGATTCGACAAAACTTTTACGCCTTTCTGATTTTTTGTTATCGGAAAAGTCCAAAGGCATCTCTGGTAAATTGATTAGTGCCGAGTGGGATAACTGGGAAGATTGGCCAAATCATTTAGATCAACTGAAGAATACAGATCTTTATACACTCCGTCGCATCACTGGCAGGGATCGCGGTCAACAATGGGGTGACCTTTAAATGAAGGCAGCTGTAATCGGATGTGGGCTCATCGGTAAGAAAAGAGCATCAGCGCTTCCAGATTATGTTGAATTGGTCGGCTGCTTTGATGAAGTTGCCGAAGTTGCAAATACTTTTGCAACAGAATTCAACACTCACAACTTTAAATCACTAGGCGAACTTCTAGACATTCAGGAATTAGATTTTGTCATTATTGCGACTAGGCATGATTCTTTGCATTCTCTTGCCATCGCTGCTTTAAATGCTGGGAAACATGTTTTCATCGAAAAACCGGGAGCTATAAACTACTTAGAATTTAAGAGAGTATGTGAAGTTGCCCGTAGAAACGATCTAAATGTGCACGTTGGGTATAACCACCGCCATCACGCCGCGCTTAAAAAAGCCTATGAATTATTAAATGACGGTTCAATTGGCGATGTTATGTTTCTGCGTGGTCGATATGGCCATGGAGGTAGATTGGGATACGAAAAGGAATGGCGGGGCGATAAATTGAAGTCAGGAGGTGGCGAGCTCATCGATCAAGGCACGCATCTTATTGATCTTTCAATTGGGTTCTTGGGCGAACTCCAGCTCGATTACGCGGCTACCCCAAATTACTTCTGGAATATGGCAGTCGAGGACAATGTCTTCATCTCACTTAAGAATAATTCCGGAAATATCGCATTTCTTCAAGCCTCGTGCACTGAGTGGAAGAATATGTTCTCAATGGAAATTTATGGCCAAACGGGAAAAATTGAGATATCGGGTCTTGGGCGAAGTTATGGCCTTGAAACTCTAACCTTCCACAAAATGCTGCCAGAAATGGGTCCACCTGTGACAGAAGCCTGGAATTTTCCAGAACCAGATGATTCCTGGGCGATAGAAATCGGCGAGTTCACTGAAGACCTCCTGACTGGATCAAATAAGTCAGATAATCTTGAGTCGTCGCTCGAAGTTCTTCGTGTGATAGGTGAAATTTACGCGAGGACAGACAGATGATTATTGCCAGAAGCCCATTGCGTATTTCACTTGGCGGCGGCGGAACTGATGTTCCTTCGTATTATCAAGAACATGAAGGCTTCCTGTTGGCAGCAGCAATTGACCGGTATGTTTACGTGACGGTCATGCGGCCCTTCACCGAAGGCATCTACCTAAAATATTCTGAAATTGAACAGGTTGCCCAAGTTGTAAATATCAAACACCCAATTATTCGCGAGGTATTGACAGAATTTCAATTAAAAACTCCCCAAATTGAAATTACGACTCTTGCAGATATTCCATCTGGTACAGGTTTAGGTTCTAGTGGTAGCTTCACAACGGCCTTAGTAAAAGCCCTGTACGCTCATTACAGAAAGAACATCCACCCCGCCCAATTAGCGGAAATGGCGTGCAAAATTGAAATTGAAAAATTGGGTGAGCCGATTGGTAAACAAGATCAATATATTGCAGCCTATGGTGGAATCACCGAGTTTAACTTTCATAAAGATGGCTCTGTCACATCAGCGCCATTGAATCTAAGTGTCCAAACTGTCCACGATCTTGAAGACAATTTACTCTTATTTTTTACTGGTATTTCACGTTCCGCGGGTTCCATACTTAAAGATCAAGTTGAAAAATCAAAAGCAAACGATCTGAAAATGATAGAGAATTTGCACTTCACCAAAGACTTGGGAGTGAGAAGTAAAGCTGCACTCGTAGAAGGTGATACCAAGAAATTTGGTGAATTAATGCATGAACATTGGGAGCATAAGAAGTCTCGATCATTTGGGATGACCAGTGACTTCATAGATGATGCATATGCCCAAGCAATCCAGGCAGGTGCGGTGGGTGGAAAACTGGTTGGCGCAGGTGGCGGAGGATTCTTGATGTTCTACGCTGACGATAAAGAGATGCTCAGGAGGAAAATGTCCG
>Ga0164292_10003229_pt1 | contig 13338 bp, 9 predicted proteins | sample GEODES117metaG_FD_111486 | JGI IMG/M metagenome (GOLD analysis project Ga0164292, IMG submission 111486) | Eutrophic lake water microbial communities from Lake Mendota, Wisconsin, USA - GEODES117 metaG | ecosystem: Environmental > Aquatic > Freshwater > Lake | place: USA: Lake Mendota, Wisconsin... | reverse complement strand
CTTCAGTGGCCTCTGCATCGACATCACTCCCGCAGGAAGTATCTGCACAGGCCGTTACACCAGCACCAGCACCAGCACCAGCACCAGCACTAGCACCAGCACCAGTACCAGCACCAGCACCAGCACTAGCACCAGCACCAGTACCAGCACCAGTACCAGCACCCGCACCTGCGCAAGAGGTTAAAGCCACGATGCGTATAGATTTCAAGGCGGAATGTTGGGTATCGCTTCAGACTGCGGATGGAAAAAGGGTCGATCGTATCTACAAATCGGGTGAGACCCTTTCAGTGCCCATCGCGAATGTGAGTGGGTTGATATTGGGCAATGCGCCAGCCGCGAATGTCTTTTTAGCAGGCCGACAAGTGGATGTGTTGGCTAAAGGACTGACTCAGGGTAACGTTACCCGTCTTGATCAAAAAAGCATACAACTCTTACAAAAAAATTGAGTCTCGCTTTATTTTTTCTCAACGGCTGCGGAAGCTTTTTCTTGTGGGGTTTGGGACGGAGTCAGTCCTTCCCAGCCTCCACCCAATGCCTTGACTAAAGCTACGCTGGCAATGAATTGGCCGCCATGCATTTGCCATTTGATGCGTTGGGCAGTGAGTTGATTTTGTTGGATCAACGCCAGGGTTTGAGCGGTATCAAGTCCCTCGCGATACCGGATCGCGCTGATTTGAAAAGCTCGGTTTAGATTACGTACGGCTTCGTCCTGCATTGAACGGGCACGATCGAGTTGCGCGAGTGCACTCATGGCATCTTGTGTTTCTTGTATCGCCACCATGACGGATTGACGATAGTTGGCGAGAGTCACGCGATATCCTGCTTGTGCAAAGCGATAGTTGGCGCTGATGCGGCCACCATCAAACACTGTTTGAGTCGCCGTCAGACCAATAGACCAGATCAACGAGGGCGCATTGAACAGTGCGTTCAGAATTGAACTCTCTCCTCCAAGAAAAGCTGGCGCGAGGGTTATTGTGGGAAAGAAGGCTGCCTTTGCGACTCCGATTTGCGCGTTGGCGGCGACCATTGCACGCTCGGCTGCAGCGACATCGGGTCGTCTTTCTAGCAAAGCAGAGGGTACTCCAACCGGGCAGGCAGGCACGCGTGTCGGTAAGCTGCCTGGGGCAACACTAAAGGCGGAGGCGGGCGTGCCGGTCAAGGTCGCTAATAAATTTTCTTGAACGTTGCGTAACGACCGCAGCATTTCAAGTTGTGCGCCACTCGATTGAGTGAGCGCTGTTTGTTGAGAGAGTTCGGTACGTCCGGCAGCTCCCATGTCATAGCGCTTCTTGATGAGTGCCAGTAGCTTATCCTGAATCTGTACGATGCCAGAGAGTACGCGGATTTCCTCATCATATTGACGCAAAAGAAAATACGAATTAGCAAGTTGCGCCGTAAGCAAGAGTTTGACGTTTTCCGTGTCGGCCGCGGCTTGTTGGGCCGTGCTGCGTGAGGCCTCGACTTCGCGGCGAACCTTGCCCAACCAGTCGATCTCGTAGGTCATGACCGCAACAGGTCGGAAATTATTTTGAGTTGTAGACTGATTGATCGTGTTGTAGTTTGAACCCGGTCGATTAGACGAAGTTTCGGTCCGTGAGCCTGTAGCTCCGATAGAAACCGTCGGTAAAAGTGCAGCACTACGGACTTCACTTTGAGCGATCGCTTGATCAAGTCGCGCGAGCGAGGCACTCAGAGTGTTGTTATTTTTAAGACTGGTCTCGACGAGTTGATCGAGTGTCGGATCCCCAAATGCCTTCCACCACTTGTCTTTTGGGGCGTCATCAGCCGGCGCGGCAGATTTCCAAAGAGCAGGATTGGCGCCAGGAAGTGATTTCCAGTTTTCTGGAAACTCGACAATAGGACGTTCGTAGTCCGGTCCGATGGTTGAACAGCCGACCATAAGGAGGGCCGACAAACAGAGGGCTAGACTTGGTTTCATCATGCGCTCAGGAGCCGCGACGAGTCGAGGGTGCGCGTGGCGCGGGCGACTGAGGGACAACAACCTGGCCATTCACCAAAGAATCCATTGGATTCAAAATCAGTTGATCGTCAGCGGCAATCCCGCTTCGGATTTCGACTTGATTACCAAAATCGACACCCAACGTGACTTTTTTCTTTTCAGCCCGATTGTCCTTGTCGACGACAGCGATGTAGGGGCCACCCGCTCCAAAGATCAATGTGTTGGTGGGAACAATTAAGCTATTGCCCAGGGCGATTTGCATTGCGACTTCGACGTAGGCGCCCGGCAATAACGCATTGTTCTCATTTGGAATCTCGATATCGACTTGCAAAGTCCGCGTATTGATGTCGATCGCGCCGGCGGTACGTGCGATACGACCTTTGATGATTTTTTCAGGGGCGTTGGTCTGATATACCGAAACTTCGTCTCCGACTTTGACTTGAGATGTGCGATCTTGTGGCAGGTATACATAGACGCTTAAACGATCGGTGCGTGCCATCGTAAACATGGCTTGTGCATTTCCAACGTTACCAGCATTCACGAGGTCACCGAGATTGATGTTACGCCGAGTGATGCGACCTTCAAAAGGGGCGGTGACAGTAGCAAAACTTTGCAACTGCTTGAGTCGATTCAATACGGCTTCGCTCTGTCGGTAAAGGCCTGTTTTTTCGTCCATTTCCTGCTGCGAAACGGCGTCTTCGGCGCGTAAACGTCTCCATCTTTCATAGACCGTTTTGGCAAGTTTGAAATTCGCAGTTGCTTCTTCGACTTGACGATTGATTTCAGGGACGTCTATCAGTGCGAGAGTTTCACCTTGTTTAGCAGTGTCACCCAGATCTTTGAACCATTGTTTGACATAGCCTGTCACACGCGAATGAATTTGAGCTTCATTGATGCCGCGTAAAGTGCCAGGCAGCACCAAGCGCATATTGGGGTTGTTCTTGTCGGGTGTCGTGGGCTTGACCACGAGGACGTGCATGACACCACTCTCATCAGCGCGTTTAGCTAAGACCTCAGCAAAGGACCAGCGCTCAAGCAAGGCCGTACCAAGACCGAAGAGCATCAACGCAAAAATCACGACCGCGACTAATTTTACTGAACGCAGTGTTTTTTTCAATTTGATCGACGACTCGGCGTTGTCGGGGTGCCCGAGTGGTAAACCATGAGAATCGTGGAGCGAGTCCTTCATACAGTTGCTTCCTTGGAGGCGCGGCGTTGATCAAGCCAGCCATGCAGACTTGCGAAAAGAACGGGTACAAATAATAAAGTCGAAACGGTCGCAAGAAGCAAGCCACCAATCACTGTGCGCCCCAGCGGGGCATTTTGTTCAGAGCCTTGTCCAAAACCGATCGCCATGGGAATCATACCGATAATCATCGCAATCGCGGTCATCAGCACAGGCCGGATGCGCGTGGCGCCCGCTTCAAGGGCCGCAGCCAGTGGCGAGAGCCCGTCTTTGAGACGCTCGCGCGCAAAAGAGATGATCAAAACACTATTGGCCGTAGCGACGCCCATGGTCATAATGGCACCCGTCAGGGCCGGCACGCTCAAGTTTGTGCGCGAGATCACCAGCATCCAGGCAATACCCGCAAGCGCAGAGATGAGGGCGGCGATGATAATGAAAGGATCAAGCCACGATTGAAAGTTGACGACGATCAACAGGTAGACCAATAGCACGGCACCCAGCAGACCTATCCCCAAGCCCATATAGGATTGCTTCATGGTTTCCACTTGACCGCGCATCGTCATGCTGCTGCCACGCGGGAGTTCTGATTTGGCCTCGTCCATAATCACTTGAATATCCATCGCGACCGCGGCGAGGTCGCGTCCACGCACGTTCGCGTAAATATTGATGGATGGACGGATGTTGTAGCGCGTCAAAATGGCGAATTCAGTCGTGGGTGTCGAGCTTACTAGATTGCCAATCAACTGAGTGCCGCGATTAACCGCGGCATTGGCGGTCGCTGCGGTTGCGGAAGCTGCCGCATTAGCGGGCCCGACAGGAAGTCTGAGCAGGTCATCGAGTGAGTCGATATTGTATTGAGGTGTTTGTGCTTGAATTTGATAATTGATGTTGTTGGCGGGATTGAGCCAAAAAGAAGACGTTGTTTGCGCGCTGCCTGATAAAGGGAGCAGAACGTTTTGAGCAAGATCCTGAGGTGTCAGACCCATGCCTTGCATCCTAGTCCTATCCATCTTTAGGGCAATGGAGGGCTGGTCTAAGCGTTGATGAATATGGACATCGGCGGCGCCCGGAATGGAAGCGATCTTACTCACTAGTTTCGAAGCGAGTTGATGGTTGGCTCGGTAGTTATTGCCGACGATCTGCACATCGATCGCCGCGGGTGTACCGAAATTTAAAATTTGCGTCACGATGTCGGCGGATTGATAAAAGAATTCAATGCCCGGAAAGCGCTCGCGCAGGATCGGGATCAGTTCTTCCATATACTCCAAGCTCGGTCGATGGCCGGGCTTGAGTGAAATCATGATGTCCGCATCGAACGAGCCAATCGTCCCTGAACTGCTGTAAGAGAGGTTGATGCCGCTATTGGGTAAGCCGACATTATCAAGAATGCCCTCCAGGTCTTTTGCTGGAATGACTTCTCGAATGACTTTCTGAACTTCATCGGCCAGAATCGCGGTACGCTCGACGCGCGTGCCCGTCGGAGCGCGCATATGAAGTTTGATTTGGCTCGTGTCGACAAAGGGAAATAAATCGCGACCGAGAATAAAAAAGATACTGCAGGACAAGAGACAAAAAGCGAGAAAGCCCGCGATGAATTTTTTACGGTTGCTCAAGAGGTGGCCGAGTAACAACACATAGCTCGCGCGAAACACTTCAAAGCGAGCGTTGAAGCCGACATGAACGTTGTGAATCCAGCGCCCCAAAGGACCTGGTTTGCCCGCATCCTTGAGCATGAGATAGGCAAGGGTGGGTACGAGTGTGCGGGAAAGCACATAGGACGCAAGCATCGCGAAGCACACCGCCTCAGCTAACGGTACGAATAAAAAACGCGCAACACCGCCCAGAAAAAACATCGGTACGAATACGATACAGATCGAGAGCGTGGCGACAAAAGTTGGAACTGCGATCTCGCCAGCGCCATCGAGTACGGCCTGATAAAGATCCTTGCCCATGTGGATATGGCGTTCGATGTTCTCGATAGTGACGGTGGCATCATCGACCAGAATGCCGACGGCGAGCGCCAGACCTCCTAAGGTCATGATGTTGATGGTCTCACCGAGTAGGTACAGGGCGATCAGTGAGGTAAAAATTGAGAGCGGGATCGAGATCGCGATGATCGAGGTGGTGCGCCAGTTTCCCAAGAACAGCAGTAGCATCAGTGCAGTGAGGCCGCCTGCGATTAAAATTTCATGAATCACCCCTGCTAGGGCTTTTTCAACAAAGATAGATTGATCGCCTAGTAGTCTGATATCGATGCCCTCGGGTAACAAGGGCAAGATGGACGGCATTTTTTCCTTAACATCTCGGACAATATCTAGCGTGGATGCGCCACCATTTTTAAGCGCGGTCAGGATCAAGCCGCGTTCACCATTTTGACGGACGATATTGATTTGTGGCGAGAATCCATCGCGGACATGAGCCACCTCGCGCATGTAGGTCGTTGCACCGTTGACCGTTCTAATGGGGATATTGTTGAGTTCGGCGATCGATGTCGGGGAGGAGTTTAGCGAGATATTGAATTCGATATCATCGATTTTTGCAGAGCCTGAGGGGAGCGTGAGGTTCTGAGCTGTAATGGCATTGATGACATCCGAGGAGGTCATACCCTTGGCACGTAAAGCCTCTGGATCGATATCGACTGAAACGGCGCGCACCTTGCCACCGTAGGGGAAAGGCACCGCAATACCCGGAATGGTAATGAGCTGTGGACGTACGATGTTCAGGGCGGCATCGAACAAATCTTTTTCAGCCAGTGTTTTACTCGACATACCGATCTGAATCACTGGAATCGATGAGGCGGTGTACTTGATAATGAGTGGAGGTGCGACACCCTGTGGCATTTGTCTGAGCGCAGACTGCGAAATCGCGACGACTTGAGAAATTGCGGTTTGAATATTCGCTTTGGGCTGGAAATAGATCTTGATAATCGTGATGCCACCTAGCGAGCGCGACTCGATGTGTTCGATGTCGTTGACGGTCGTTGTGATGGATCGTTCGTGATTTTGGGCAATCCGGTTGCCCATTTGCTCGGCTGAGAGACCACGATAATTCCAAATGACGCTGATCACTGGAATATCGATTTCTGGTAAGACGTCAACGGGCGTGCGCTGAATCGCTAGAGGTGCGGAAATTAGAATGAGGATAGCCATCACGATAAACGTGTATGGCTTATCAAGTGCTATCCGAACGATCCACATCCTGAATTACCTGCATTAAAGCGCCTTCGTTCTGCAAGCCAACACGGCTTTACTCGTCAGATCAGCACGCAGGAAGTATAGAGAAAGCGGTCTTTAGCGAATAGAGGTATTTCAAATGCCTTCGTAAAAATGCATCAACGCAATACCAAATTAAGGGTTTTCCCTTGGTTTTGCGTGTTGCACATACTCACGTTCTAGGACTTTCATGAGCGCTTGAGCGCCCATCGGCCTGGCTAGCGCATAGGCACGGCCCGCCCAAAGGCTCTGGTGCTCGCCATCATCATGCTGCACGGCAAGTTGGCGAAGCGGGGTTGTTAAGGTGTTTTGCAGCGGAAAGGGCAGGTGTGGCTGACCCTGCATGGCGTCGATAAAACGATTTCTTAAACCTTGTGCGCGCCTGCCAGAGAACGCATGGGTAAACGCAGTCCCCCGGGTGGGCTTGGTGAGCAAAAAATGCTTGTGTGCGGGTGAAGCACCTGACTCATCACAACAGAGAAAGGCGGTACCCAACTGAGCCGCGCTTGCCCCGGCATGGATCGCTTGCGCAACATCTCCACCCGTCATCAGTCCGCCGGCTGCGACAACGGGAATACGTAATGAGGTCGAGAGCTGTTTGATAAGCGTCAGAGTGGGTAGATCCTCATCAAGTGAATCAGGCTGAAACGTACCGCGATGCCCACCCGCTTCAACGCCTTGGGCGACAACGAAGTCAGCGCCGGCGGCTTCGATGGCTTGCCCCTCGGCGAGGCAGGTGGCAGTGATGCCGACAGCAATATTTAAAAGTCGAGCACGTGCAAGGACGTCGGGATGTGGCAGCCCAAAATGAAAGGTCAGCACCGCAGGGCGGTGAAGCCAAACGGATTCGAGCATGGCGTTCAAATCCGGAAAAAAAGGCGGCTCGGGGGCGATCAGTCTAAGATCGTGCGCGATTGGGAGATGTTTGATTGCAGCGATGGATTGCTGTTGAAGCTCTATGCTTGGAGCAGGGACGTCTTGAAAGACGAAAAAATTAGCATTGATAGGACCCGAAGTCAGACGTTTAGCCGCTCCTAGGTCATCACTGATTTTTTGAGGCGCGCTGTAAGCAAAGCCAAAACTCCCCAAGCCACCTGCATTAGTCACCGCAGCAACAAGGGCGGGTGTGCAGACTCCGCCTGCCATGGGTGCTTGAATGATTGGAACGCGTAAGGTGTTCAGAGCAAAAGCCATGGTAGATTCCGCCTTTTAAAGGGTGTGATAATCCATTCTATCCTCGGAATGCCGTTTATCATTACCCTAATGAAATAAAAAATTCAAAGACATGAAAAACGAAAAATTACTGACATTTGTCAAATCCCTGAGTCGTTTGCTTGAGGGTCAGCCTCCTGAGGCGTTGATTCTCGAACATGGCAGCGTATTGCTCGCGGATCTCGTCAAACATGATGACTGGCTACCCGATGCGTTTACCAAGCCTCACCCGCAGTTTTATCAACAATATCTTTTGTATGCCGATCCGCTAGAGCGATTTTCGATGGTGAGTTTTGTGTGGGGTCCAGGACAAAAAACACCTGTACATGATCATATGACCTGGGGACTGATCGGCATGTTGCGCGGCCAGGAAATCGATACACACTATTTTAAAGAAGCCGATGGTCATTATCGTCGTGGCGACAGTGTGCTGTTGCTGCCTGGTCAGATCGGTTCGGTCTCTCCAGCGACCCATGATGTTCACGAGGTTGCCAATTATTATGAGGATCGCACCTCGATTAGCATCCATGTTTATGGTGGCAATATCGGTCGTATTCAGCGCCATGTGTTCGATCCTGTTTCTGGTCAGGAAAAATCTTTCGTCTCGGGCTATAGCAACGATGTCGTTCCCAACCTTTGGAATTAAGCGAGAGGCTCAGCGTGAGTTCGATTAAAACGTCCCTCAACATTCATCTTTGCGATTACCCGTCCGTTCGTCAAGCATTGTTGGATAAGCGTGAGATCGCTTTTCTCGATGTGCGAGAAGAGGACCCCCACGCGCGTTCCCATCCTTTGTTCGCAGCGAACTTCCCCCTGTCGCGCGTCGAACTCGATGCGTATGACAAATTGCCGAGACGCGATGTCTGGATCGTGACGCTCGACGAGGGTGACGTCTCGACCGCGGATTCGGATGCAATGCTTGCTGCCCAACGTCTTGTTCAACTTGGCTTTACAAATGTGAGTGTTTTCGCAGGGGGCGTACGCGCTTGGGCTGCCGCTGGTGGAGAGCTCTTTAAGGACGTGAATGTGCCGAGTAAGTCTTTTGGAGAGTTGGTTGAGTCTCGACAGCACACGCCTTCTTTATCAGCCCAGGAAGTCAAAGCGTTGATCGATGAAAAAGCGGATGTGGTGCTTTTGGATGTCCGGCCATTTGAAGAATTCAACACCATGAGTATTCCTACCGCGATTAATTGTCCCGGTGCTGAAGTGGTGCTGCGGGTTGCCGAGTTGGCACCGCGTCCGGAAACGCGGGTGATCGTTAATTGTGCAGGTCGTACGCGGAGCATCATCGGGACACAGTCCTTGATTAATGCGGGCATTCCCAACAAGGTTTCTGCTTTGCGTAATGGCACGATCGGTTGGACACTCGCCGAGCAAGTGCTCGATAAAGGTCAGGTCAGAAAGTTTGCTGATGTCTCGGTCGCAACGACGCAGAGCGCAGCGGTGCGTGCTCGTGCTGTCGCTGACCGTGCCGGCGTCAAGCGTGCGACCCCCAAAGAGGTCGAGACCTGGCGCGCGCAATCCGATCGCACCACTTATTTTTTTGATACGCGCCATCCAGAGGAATATGTCGCGGGTCATTTAGCAGGCTTTCGCTCCAAGCCAGGCGGGCAATTAGTTCAAGAGACCGAAATGGTCGCACCCGTGCGCGGCGCCCGATTAGTTTTGGTGGATACCGATGGCGTGCGTGCCAACATGACGGCCTCATGGCTTGCCCAAATGGCATGGGATGTGTACGTGCTGGATCAGACACAGTCTCAGGATTTCAACGTTAAGGGAGGCTGGCAGGCTTGGCTCCCGACACGCCCAGAGCTTGCTTCTATCAGTGCCGTGATTTTGGCTGGTCTGTTAAATGAAGCCCGATCGAAACAGGAAACGATCGTGATCGATCTAGGGCGCCATGCGCAATATGTGCAGGGACATATTCCTGATGCTTTCTATGTCTTACGTTCTCAGTTCAAGCAAGCGCTTGCGCAATTACCCAAGGCTTCACGCGTTGTCTTGACCTGTCCCGATGGTGTGATGGCCGGTTTTGCGTTTGAGGCGTTTTCAAAAGCGTTCAATGAAGTCGACAGTCGTGTGCAAGTGCTCGTGTTGGAAGGAGGGACGCAGTCCTGGCGCGACGCTGGCCTGCCGCTTGAGAAAGGGCCTACGCACTTGATCTCGCCACCACTCGATCGCTACAAGCGGCCTTACGAAGGCACCGACAATGCCCGCGAAGCGATGCAGGGCTATCTCGACTGGGAGTTCGGCTTAGTCGAACAGCTCGGTCGAGACGGCACGCATCATTTCTGGGTACTTTGATATCACCCTAGCGCAGAACTTGACTGGTTTTTGCTTTTTCAATCAGAGACTGGGCATCGATGGGTAACAAAAAGCCTTCTTTTGTCGCGCGTTCCGTGGCCTTGATGACGGCAGCGATATAGCCTTCATGATTGCCATAACGCTCTTCCAGCGATAAGCGCGGATCTTTGTTTGCGTGTCGCTCGGTGGCAGTCCGTGCAAAAGGAATCATGCCGCCGACATAATTACAAATTTGTCCCTTGTGAAAGGGTTTGTCCCCATCCGCAGTGATATTCCATCCCAAATAAGTACCAAGAGGGGCATCAAGCAATACAACGGGCACTCCGCCAAGCTCATTCCCATCCTGATCCACTTTGGGTGCAAACATCTTGAGAACTTGTTTGATGGGTGGGGGTGCGTTGGTAGGAACCCCCGATACGTCGAGCGCGTTGAACTGAGGACCCCAGTCATAATCCAACACACTCATAATGAAATCAGGCTCTGGCACGGTTGGGCGCAAGCCCGGCAATGTCGGAAAGCCGATATCTTTTTTGTTCGCTAACGCAAGCGTACCGCTCTGTTCGCCCGGTTTTGGAGCCAGGGTCGGATAGCGACTCTGTGGAGGCTCTGTGCCTTTCATGACCCAGTTACGGAAATGAACGCGGATGGCATTGACGGTCTCGGTATGCGGAACAGGATTGGCAGGCAAAATACCGACGCCAAAATTATTTCCAGGACAAACTGCGGGCGTTTTAGGCAATCCGACACCTGGCAGACTTGTGTCAAATCCTCCAGCGCCGCCACCGTGATGACTACTGGCAATGTAGTAACGCCTGACGGTATTGGGAAGAGGGAGGTCTTGCTTGCCATCAGTGCCGACCCATTCCGGTGTGAGCTTGAGAGCCCAGACCTCGGCTGAGCCGAAATGCTCAACAATTTTAGGACAAGTGTTAGAAGCTGTGCAGCGATCCAGAATGCCTGCGGAAGGTAGACCTCGAACGGGATCAGGATGAGCAAGCCACCACTGAGGACCTTCGCTTCCTGCTTGATAAAGCTCAAGCACTCCATCGGCCTGTGCCCAGCGGAAATTGAGTGCGATGCGACGCCCTGCGATGATGGGCCACATACCATCGTGGACCATACCACCACGTTCGGCTTGGTTGAAACCAAGGTGGAGCCAGCCACGTAGGAAATTTCCTGATTGCGAGACTCCGCGTGCAATGCTGTGTTTAGCCATGCCAGCGATTGGATTTGTTGTTCCCTCATCATCCTTGCTGGCGTTTTTAAAGAAATCACCGACATCACGCCACGCAGCAAAACCGATGCCTAAAACATACGGATCGGCTGCGGTAAAAACAACCTGATAGAGGCGCTTAGGATCAAAGCCATCCTTGAGACAGATTTGTGTCGCATCCGGCGTTCCAGGGAAGGGGGTTTTGTCATCGCATTTCCCCCAGGCCCAATCCGAGTCAGCAATACGAATTTCATCGATGACTTGTCCGTGCATGCCTTCACCAGCCCTAGATGTCAGCTTTGACTTGGCGGTATCGAGTGAGATGGGTTTGTAAGGGAGCGGATTGCTTTGGACAATCAAGGGTTGTGAGGATTTCCCAGTGCGGTTGACGATGCGCCCAAACACCTCGCCGGTGATAGGGTCGCCATTAGGTTGCCGTGCAACAGGAACTTGAAGAAACTGTCCTGTTTTGGCAGAGTTCAGCGGGCGTATGCGCGTATTGCCGCTGTTGTCGCCTTGCCAGGCGCTCGCCAGCAGGATGTCACCGAGCTCTTTTTCTCTCGGTGAAAAAGGGTACACACGGCCACGATTGGGTACGTCGTGCCACATCAATCCGCTCGCGTTCTTTAGATCGACAGGTTTATGGATGACAAAGGAAGCGACATAGCGCACCTTGCCATCTTGATCTTTGGCTAGCTCGATATCTTGGATAAGCGCATTTTGAGGCAGTTTGGGATCAAGCTCACCAAAGGCCCTGCCTGCAATCGTTTCATAGCTCATCGTGACAGACTTGTCGGCAGCAGTTTTTGCCATCGGTGTGACTTCATCGATCACAATCTTGGTGACGCGCGCTAGGGCCGAGGTGGGATCTATTAGACTCAGCGCTCCCGCAAGCAATGCTAAATGAAAGGATCGATTTCTATTTTTAGTTTTCATCTTGTCTCTCGAGCGATTTTTTTATCAACCTGAATCGTTGTGATGGCATCGAGCTCGGCGCGCAGCGCGATCAACAGGATCAGGTTGTTGTTCACATCAGAATAAGCTTAGTCCTTTTTGGGCCAAAGAACCATTTGGGTGCAGCGGAAAATCGCGATTTTCTTGCCCGTTGCCGCATCTGTGACGGACGCGTCCCAAACTTGCGTATTGCCGCCTAAGTGTTGCGCTGTTGCAGTGCAAGATATGACGGCGCCTTCGCCGCGAACCGTCCCTAAGTGATTGCTTTTGAGTTCGATCGTCGTAAACGAAATAGCACCCTCGGGAAGATGTGCAATCGTCGCGTAGCCACAGGTGGTATCGGCCAACGCGATCACGCTCGCGGCATGCAGATAGGTGTTGGGGGCGAAATGGACTTTGCGCAGCTTCATCTGGCTCTTGAGCGACCCCTCAGAGAGTTCCAACATCTGTACGCCCATCAGGCCAGGCAGGTTTTCACCGCTACGTTGATTGAGTTCGTCGACAGTGATCGTGGGGCGAAGCTTGGTCATACAACAGATTCCTGATGGTGAGAGGGTTGAATTAACGTAAGATTATGCCGTAACTGAACTCTAATCATCTGTGTGGATCGCCATGACGACGACATCTTCTTCTATTTTGCGCTCTGGTCCTGAATACGAAGCGCATGTGCGCCAAGGCTTTTCGCAGTCTAGGCTCGAGCGACTTGGCCTCTCGATCGAAGAGCAGATCGCCACCGGAATTTTCCCAGGCGCCGTCACAATGGTGCTGCGCAATGATGAGTGCGTGCATTTCGAAGCCTACGGACATCAAGACGCCGCTTGTACGATCCCGATGGCGCGCGATTCGATTTTTCGGCTAGCCTCGATGACCAAGCCACTGGTGACGGTCGCGGCCATGATGTTGGTCGAGCGCGGACGCTTCAATCTTTACGATCCGATCACGAACTGGCTCCCTGAGCTTAAGGATCTCAAGGTTGAGACGCCTGAGGGCGATGTGCCCTTGATTCGCCCGATCACAGTACAGGATTTGATGCGCCACACAGCAGGCTTTGTGCATGGCGATCGCGCCCAGTCACCTCGGATCAGAAAGCTTTACGATGAGCTCCAGATTGAAGCCAACAAGCAAGATATCCTGGGTGATCAGATGCTTAAAAATCTGGGCACCATCCCACTCGCGAGTCAGCCTGGTACGCACTGGGAATACTCCATTGCCGTCGACGTGTTGGGACTCATGCTTGAGCGCGTTGAAAACAAGACACTCGAAGAGATTCTCAACACACTCTTGATTAAGCCGCTGG
>Ga0164292_10003224_pt1 | contig 13344 bp, 12 predicted proteins | sample GEODES117metaG_FD_111486 | JGI IMG/M metagenome (GOLD analysis project Ga0164292, IMG submission 111486) | Eutrophic lake water microbial communities from Lake Mendota, Wisconsin, USA - GEODES117 metaG | ecosystem: Environmental > Aquatic > Freshwater > Lake | place: USA: Lake Mendota... | reverse complement strand
TTTGTGGCACGGTTATTGCTTTCAAGCTGTTGCACGGTTTAATTTATTTGGAGTCATACATGAAACTCAATCGACGTGATTTACTGAAAGGCGCGGCTGGCTTGGGCGTAGCGGCGACTGGCGTTATCGGCGCCCCAGCGTTTTCGCAAGGTTCGACCAAAGTATTGAAGTTCGTGCCGCAGGCGAACTTGGCTAACTTTGACCCAATTTGGGGCACGCAGTACGTGGTGCGCAATGCATCCCAGCTGGTTTGGGATACGTTGTACGGCATTGACAACAAACTGCAGCCAAAGCGGCAGATGGTTGAAAGCGAAGAAATGTCGGCCGATGGCTTGACATGGACCTTCAAGCTTCGCTCTGGCCTAAAGTTTCATGACGGCTCGCCTGTTCGTGCGGCGGACTGTGTGGCCAGTATTACTCGTTGGTCGGCCCGAGACCCAATGGGCTTGATGATCAAGGCCGTTCAGAAGGAACTTGTGGCGGTTAATGACACGACTTTCAAATGGGTTCTTTCTAAGCCGTATCCAAAGATGTTGTTTGCCTTGGGTAAAGTGGGCACACCGATTTGTTTCATCATGCCTGAGCGCATCGCAAAGACAGATCCGTTCAAGCAGATCGAAGAGTACATAGGCTCTGGCCCAATGCGCTTTGCGCGTAATGAGTGGAAGCCTGGTGCGCTGGCTGTGTTCGAGCGGTTTGCTGATTACAAGCCGCGCAGTGAGCCTGGCAACTGGATGTCTGGCGGCAAGATCATTCACTTCGATCGTATCGAATGGATCATCATGCCTGATCCCGCAACGGCTTCCGCGGCTTTGCAAAGCGGTGAGATCGACTGGTGGGAAACCCCCTTGCCTGACCTGATTCCCTTGCTCAGACGTAATCGTAATATCGAGGTCGACATCGCCGATCCGCTGGGTAACATCGGTTCGTTCCGCTTGAACCACCTTCACCCCCCGTTTGATAATGTGAAGGTGCGCCGTGCTGTTCAAATGGCCATCAGCCAAGAGGACTATATGCGTGCGATCGTGGGATCGGACACGAAGCTTTGGAAGAAATCCGCTAGTTTCTTTACACCCGATACGCCCTTGTACACAGAGGCCGGTGGTGAGGTGCTGAAGAAGGGCCCGCAAATGGAAGCTGCCAAGAAGTTGTTGGCTGAGTCCGGCTACAAAGGCCAACCGGTGACATGTTTGGTTGCACAGGACCAAGCAATCACTAAAGGTATGGGCGAGATCACTGCGGACGTCCTCAAGCGCTTGGGTATGACGGTTGACTTCGTTGCAACGGACTGGGGTACTGTGGGCCAACGTCGTGCATCCAAAAACGAGCCAGGCAAAGGGGGTTGGGGCATGTTCCATACTTGGCACGCCGGTGCTGATGCAGCAACACTTGCAGGTAACGTTGGTGTACGTGCAAACGGCGACAAGGCGTGGTTCGGCTGGCCCAACGTCCCGGCAGTGGAAAAAGGCGTGGATGCTTGGTTTGATGCCTCGACTCTCGAAGCTGAGAAAAAGTCATTCGAGGATATTAATAAGGCTGCGATGGAAGAAGTTGTGTACATCCCCACGGGGTTCTTCCTTTCCTACCAAGCTTGGCGTAAAAACCTCAGCGGCATCACCTCTGGCCCATTGCCATGGTTCACCGGTGTAAAAAAAGCCTAAGTTAGGACTGAGTCGTTTAGGGTCGATATCTTTGCGGGTATCGACCCATTTGATTCGCCACAGTGAATCCAATCTAGAAGCACGGATAAACAATCAATATGTTTAGCTATATATTTGGAAGGGTACTTGCGACCATTCCAGTCATGCTGGTGGTGGCTTTTTTTGTGTTTAGCCTTCTCTACATCGCACCAGGCGATCCTGCGGCCGTTATTGCCGGCGATCAGGCCAGTCCCGCTGACGTAGAAAAAATTCGTGCGAGCCTTGGCCTCGATAGGCCGTTTCTCGTCAGATTCTCTGAATGGTTCTTCAACTTACTTCAAGGCGATTTGGGTACATCAATGTTTACCGGTATGCCGGTGATTGAGCTCATTGGCCAGCGAGTAGAACCCACGCTTTCGTTAATGCTCCTTACTGTGACTTTGGCGGTCACCATTGCAGTGCCAATCGGTGTTTTGGCTGCTTGGAAGGCCGGAACTTGGATCGATCGCGGGATCATGGCGATTTCGGTGATTGGTTTTTCGGTACCCGTATTTGTAGTGGGTTATTTGCTGAGTTTCTTTTTATCCTTGGAGTTGGACTGGTTCCCTGTGCAAGGCTATGTTTCCTATAAAAAGGGTTTTGGCGTTTGGTTCGAGCATCTTGTGCTGCCAGCGATTGCGTTGGGCTTTGTATACATCGCGCTGATTGCACGCATTACCCGTGCCACGATGCTTGAGGTCTTGTCCCAAGACTATATACGCACTGCGAAAGCAAAGGGGATGGGGCAGATGGGCATTTTGTTTTTACATGCGCTCAAAAATGCAGCCGTGCCAGTCGTCACCGTCATTGGTATCGGTATAGCTCTACTCATCGGTGGTGCGGTCGTCACAGAGAGTGTCTTTGCGATTCCTGGTTTGGGGCGTTTAACAATCGACGCCATTGTCCGTCGTGACTACCCCCTCATTCAAGGACTGGTTGTTGTATTCAGTTTTGTTTATGTGTTGGTCAACCTTTGTGTTGACGTGATCTATACGATCGTCGATCCGAGGATACGTTATTAATGACTAGTTTTGCTGCTGCCCCCGATTTACCGGATCTCTTAAAGCCTCGCCGCCAACGCAAAGGTTGGACTGGTTTTTTGCTGAATAACCCAACCATCACTTTTGGTGCTGGCTTGCTGCTCGTCATGTTGTTTATTGCGGTCGCAGCACCTTTGCTTGGTACGGTTGATCCGACAGAACTTGCCCCGCGCAATCGAAATCTCGAGCCTTCCGCTGAGTATTGGTTTGGAACCGATGCGTTTGGTCGTGATATTTATTCACGTGTTCTTTACGGAGCGCGTGTTTCATTGATTATCGGTTTCTCTGTCGCCTTACTCGCTTCAGTCATTGGGCTGTGTATTGGTTTGGTTTCTGGAACTTTCCGTCGCGCGGACTCAATAATCATGCGAATCATGGATGGCTTAATGTCCATTCCTCCGATTTTGCTGGCGATTGCTCTGATGGCGTTGACTCGAGCGAGTGTAGAGAACGTGATCATTGCGATCACCATCGCTGAAATCCCACGGGTTTCTCGGCTTGTGCGCGGCGTCGTGTTGTCTCTGCGGGAGCAAGCCTACGTCGACGCAGCGATTTCGTGCGGTTGTCGTATGCCGATGTTGATTTGGCGGCATATTCTGCCCAACACCTTGGCACCGTTGACCGTGCAGGCCACCTACATCTGTGCCTCGGCGATGATTACGGAATCTATTCTTTCGTTTATTGGTGCGGGTGTGCCACCGATCATCCCCTCGTGGGGCAACATCATGGCAGATGGTCGGACCTTGTTTCAGATCAAGCCTTACATCATCTTTTTCCCTGCGGTATTTCTTTCGCTCACTGTTTTGGCTGTCAACCTAATGGGTGATGGCTTCCGTGATGTGTTGGATCCCCGCAAGTCGAAAACAAGTTGATTGGAGATATCTCTTGGCCTTACTAGAAGTTGAAAATCTTCAGACACACTTTCGCACCCCTGATGGTGTGAATAGAGCAGTTGATGGTGTGAGTTTTGTTGTCAACGAGGGCGAGACTCTGGCAATCGTTGGTGAGTCCGGTTGCGGCAAGTCTGTGACGGCGATGTCGATCCTGCGTTTGATCCCCGAGCCTCCCGGAAAAATTGCTGGCTCCATTCGTTTTTTGGGTCAAGATCTGCTCAAAATGTCGGAAAAAGAAATGCGCGCCATTCGAGGCGATGCGATTTCCATGATTTTCCAAGAGCCCATGACCAGCTTGAATCCGGTGTTGCCGATTAAGCGTCAGTTGTGCGAAACGCTGCGCTTGCATCAGGACATCACGCAAGAGCAGGCTATGGCGCGCGCATCCGAACTCATGGATTTGGTTGGTATCGCCGAAGGGCAGCGACGGTTGAATGAATATCCGCATCAGCTTTCTGGCGGCATGCGTCAGCGTGTCATGATTGCAATGGCGCTAGCTTGCAACCCTAAGCTATTGATTGCCGATGAACCCACTACAGCCTTGGACGTTACGATTCAAGCTCAGATTCTAGATCTGATGGCTGATCTGAAGAATAAAATTGGCGCTGCGATCGTACTGATCACACACGATTTGGGTGTGGTCGCAGAGGTAGCCGAACGTGTGATGGTGATGTATGCCGGTCGTAAGGTTGAGGAGGCTCCGGTAGGGGAACTCTTTGCTAAGCCTCTGCATCCTTATACCCAGGGCTTGCTTGGCGCGGTACCAAAGCTGGGCGCGTCTCTTGATGGTCACTCGATGCGCTTAAAAGAAATCCCTGGTCTGGTGCCTAGTTTGAAGCAAAAGATCAAGGGTTGCGTTTTTGCGTCGCGCTGCCCTCTGGCGAAAGAACCTTGTCACGAAATCGCACCCGCTATGCAAATACGCGACAACGGCCATCAGGTCGCCTGTCACTTCGCAGGTGAGATTGCCTTCGCCAATGACTAATACGAATCAGGTTACTAGCATGTCCATGTCCTCTACTGCGCCGTTGTTAGAAGTTCGCAAGCTTCAAAAGTTTTTCCCCATTAAGACTGGGCTATTTGGCAAAGTCACGGGTAATGTGCATGCCGTTGACGGCGTATCGTTTTCCATTCAAAAAGGGGAGACCCTTGCGTTGGTCGGCGAGTCTGGTTGCGGGAAGTCTACGGTTGGTCGTTCTATTTTGCGTTTGTTTGACTTGACCTCGGGCGAAGTGCTGCTTGATGGCGTTCGGATTGATTCCTTAAGCGCTGGTGCGTTGCGCCCCTTGCGCAAGCGCATTCAGGTTATTTTCCAAGATCCGTTTTCAAGTCTCAATCCTCGCATGCGCGTACATGACATTATTGCGGAGCCAATCCGTAATTTTGGTTTGTGTCAGTCCGAACAAGAAGTTGAAGAACGCGTTGCCAAGCTTTTAGAGAAAGTACGTTTATCAAAAGATGCGGGATCGCGTTGGCCCCATGAGTTTTCTGGCGGTCAGCGTCAACGAATCTGTATTGCGCGTGCCTTGGCGGCAGAACCCGATCTGATTATTTGCGATGAAGCGGTTTCTGCACTGGATGTTTCGGTGAAGGCGCAGATCGTTAACTTGTTACAAGACCTTCAGAAAGAGCTCGGCTTAGCCCTGCTCTTTATTAGCCATGACTTGGCGATCGTTGAGCACATGACACACCGCGTTGCCGTGATGTATCTTGGAAAAATCGTCGAGCTCGCGGATCGGAAGGAGCTGTTTTCCAATCCTCAGCATCCTTACACGGTTGCCTTGCTGTCTGCGGTGCCGGTTCCTGATCCACAAAAAAAGACCAATCGGATTGTGTTGCAGGGTGATGTTCCGAGTCCGGTGAAACGTCCCAGCGGTTGTCACTTCCACACCCGTTGTCCTGATGCCTTTGCTCGCTGCAAGACTGAGGAGCCTAAGCAGACGATGCTGGGTTCGGGGCGTATGGTGGCTTGCCACTTGCGTGAGAATTAAAAGCGTCTAGTTGGCAACGAAGTAACCTAAAAGCGCTGCGCCGATAATTGTTTCGATGGCGCCTCTCTTATAAATAAAGATCGCTACCGCCGCGACTGCGGCGATAGCAGCGACCTTGAGATCTAAGCCGCCTACCCAGCCGTCGGGCCACCCTACGTGCATGGCAAAAAACAGAGCAAGGTTTGTAATCACACCCACCACGGCAGCGGTGACACCCGTGAGCGCAGCGGTGAACGCTAGTTTTCCGTGCGTGCTTTCGATAAAAGGGCCGCCAGCCAAGATAAAAATAAATGAAGGCAGAAACGTAAACCAGGTCACCACGCAAGCGGCGACGATGCCAGACAATACCGCGTGATCTGGTCCTAGAGCGCTCTGCACGAAGGCACCCACAAAACCTACGAAGGCTACGATCATAATGAGCGGGCCAGGGGTGGTTTCGCCGAGCGCCAAGCCATCAATCATTTGGGTAGGAGTAAGCCAAGCAAAGGTCTCAACGGCCGCCTGATAGACGTAGGGCAACACTGCATAGGCACCACCGAACGTCAGCAACGCAGCCTTGGTAAAGAACCAAGCCATCTGTGTGATGGTGTGGTGCCAGCCCCAAAGCATAATCATGGCAAGCATGGGTACGCACCAGAGCACAACGGCAGCACTCAGAATCATGTACAGCCTGCGATAGCTAAACAGTGTGTGTGGAGGCTGTGGACTGTGATCGTCGATGATTGCAATCGTCGACGATTGCTTATGTGCTGTGCTTGCGTGGCCGACAGAGAAGCTCTCGGGCGATCGTTTGCCACCTAACCAGCCGATCAGTGCTGCAACCGCAATGATCAACGGAAAGGGCAAGTCAAAGACAAAAAGCGCTAAGAAAGATAGAACCGCAATCGTCCAGAGCCAGGGGTTGTGGAGTGTGCGTGAGCCAATGCGGTAGCTCGCCTGGATGACTAGAACGGTGACCGCGGGTTTGATTCCATAAAAAAGGCCAGCGACGATCTTGGTGTCACCATAGGCCATATAGACCCAAGATAAAGAAACAATCAAGAGTAACGAGGGGAGGATAAAGAGCGTTCCGGCGACGATACCCCCCCAAGTGCGATGCATGAGCCACCCAAGATAGGTCGCCAGTTGTTGAGCTTCTGGTCCCGGCAGGACCATACAAAAATTTAGGGCATGCAGGAAGCGCTTATCGGAGATCCAACGTCGCTTGTCCACTAACTCTGTGTGCATCATGGCAATTTGCCCTGCAGGGCCGCCAAAACTTATAAACCCGAGCTTGAACCAAAACCAGAAGGCTTCGCGCCGACTGATGCCGACTGATGTTGGTTGTGGTGTATCGGGTGAGTTTTTTTCGTTGTGATTAGACATTGCCGTACGGTCCAAAATCAATGCACCATTTTGGATCTATCTATGAGCCAATTTGGTGCAAATTAGTACGTGATGAAAGATTTTGCGGCGATTGAAAGTAGCCGTCCGTTTGCCCGTTTGGGTATGCTTTCGGGCATCATACTTGCTTATGGTTTCTGCATGCACCTTTACCAACAAATGCGTTGGTCAAAACCGTCCGAGTCGATGAGCGAAGCGGCGTTTTGGTCTTCCTGGCAAGCTCGACTTGAGCTGGACTTTAGTCTTGCTCCAGCGTCCGAGCTGGGTAAAACACGCCTGCACCATAAGCATTTCGGTCCGCTTCGGATTCAAAAGGCGTTGTATCCCGAGGGGGCGTCACCCTGTCATGCGATCATTGTGCATCCGCCAGGCGGAATCGCGGCAGGAGATCAGCTCGAGGTGCAGGTCGCCTGTGAGGTCGGCAGTCACGGCTTGGTCACAACACCTTCTGCTGCAAAATGGTATGGCGCCGAGTCCGACACCGTTGCCTCGCAACAGATCGACATGACGCTTGATGGTTATTTCGAATGGCTACCTCAAGAAACAATTGTCTTCAATCGTGCGCGTGTTGCCTCCGACATCGCTATTCGTGTTTCCGCAAATGGTGCCACGATTGGTTGGGACCACTTGATTTTTGGGCGTCAGGCATCAGGCGAGACTTTTGCGGAGGGGAACTTTAAGCAGACGTTACGCTTGGATGTTGACGGTGATTTAGTTTGGCTCGATCGTATGGTGCTGCAGGGGGGTGATCCTTTGTTTGCATCGCCTATCGGACTGCGTGGCCACTTTGCTTTTGCGACGATTTGGGCGGTCTTGCCGGGCGACAAGGAGTGGGGCGAAGCGTCTTTGCAAACGTTGCGGCTAGAGGCAAAGGGTGTTGCCTGGACCGTATTGCATCAGAGAGTCGTTGTTGGTCGTATTCTGGCTCCTGCAATGGATATCAAATTGATATTACAAGCGGCGTGGATGAGCCTGCGCCCGATTGTTCTGGAGCGCCCGGCTGTGGCTCCTCGTTTGTGGGCAACTTAATCGTATTGTTGTGTAGAGGTCATGATGGATTTAACTCCAAGAGAAAAAGACAAATTGCTGATTTTCACTGCCGCGCTTCTCGCTGAGCGCCGGCGTGCGCGGGGGCTCAAGCTAAACGTCCCAGAAGCAATCGCCTTGATCACTGCAGCGATCATGGAGGGCGCGCGCGATGGGCAAACCGTCGCCGAACTCATGAGCGTCGGTCGACACATTTTGACCCGTGCCGACGTCATGGAAGGGGTTGCAGAGATGATTCCAGATATACAAGTGGAGGCGACGTTCCCCGATGGGACAAAGCTTGTCACTGTTCATCAACCGATTCAATAAGGGTAGGCGATGACTACAACACCAATGATCCCAGGTCAGATGCTTGTCGCAGAGGGGGATATCGAAATGAATGTGGGGCGTGCGACTTGCAAAGTTACGGTTGCGAATACTGGCGATCGTCCCGTGCAGATTGGCTCGCACTACCACTTTGCAGAGACCAATGCGGCCTTGCGTTTTGATCGGCAGGCTGCCCGTGGGTTCCGCTTGAATATTCCAGCCGGTACTGCAGTGCGTTTTGAACCTGGACAGGAGCGCGAGGTTGAGTTGGTGGCATTGGCCGGTGATCGTATTGTGTATGGTTTTACAGGCGCTGTGATGGGAGCTCTGGATAAATGAAGATTTCAAAACAAGCGTATGCAGAAATGTTCGGTCCTACCACTGGGGATCGCGTGCGACTCGCGGATACTGCGCTCTTTGCCATGGTGGAAAAAGACTACACGGTCTATGGTGAGGAAGTGAAGTTTGGTGGTGGCAAGGTTATTCGTGATGGAATGGGACAGTCACAACGCATGAGTAAAGACTGTGTGGATACGGTGCTCACGAATGCCTTGATTATTGATTATTGGGGCATTGTTAAAGCGGATATTGGTATCAAGAATGGACGCATCGCAGGTATTGGCAAGGCCGGCAATCCTGATATTCAGCCCGGCGTCACTATTGTCATCGGACCAGCGACAGAGGTGATTGCAGCTGAGGGCATGATTGTCACCGCGGGCGGTATCGATAGCCATATTCATTTGATCTGCCCACAGCAAATCGAAGAGGCCTTGAGCTCTGGGGTAACGACCATGATTGGTGGTGGAACGGGACCCGCAACAGGTACCTTCGCCACGACCGTGACCCCTGGACCCTGGCACCTTGCACGTATGTTGCAGGCGATGGAGTCTTATCCGATCAATATTGGTCTGCTGGGCAAAGGTAACGTCTCTGTTCCTGGTCCTTTGCATGAACAAATTGAAGCGGGTGCTGTGGGTTTGAAGCTGCATGAGGACTGGGGTAGCACACCCGCAGCAATCGATAATTGTTTAACGGTAGCAGATGAAACCGATACACAAGTGGCGATTCACACAGATACCTTAAACGAGTCAGGCTTTGTCGAGGCGACGCTTGATGCCATTAAAGGTCGTGTGATTCACACGTACCATACTGAAGGTGCGGGCGGCGGGCATGCGCCGGATATCATTCGCGTTTGTGGTGAAAGCAACGTCTTGCCGTCCTCCACCAATCCAACGCGGCCGTTCACAATCAATACCTTGGATGAGCATTTAGACATGTTGATGGTTTGCCATCATTTGGATGCGTCTATCGCCGAGGATATTGCGTTTGCTGAAAGTCGGATTCGTCGCGAGACCATTGCGGCGGAAGATATTCTGCATGATATCGGCGCCTTTTCCATGATCTCGTCTGACAGTCAAGCGATGGGGCGTGTGGGTGAGGTCATTATGCGCACTTGGCAGACCGCACACAAAATGCGCGAACAGCGTGGCTCGTTAAGCGAAACGGGATTCTCGGATCCGTCGACAAGCGATAACGCACGCATCAAGCGATACATCGCGAAATACACGATTAACCCTGCGATCACCCATGGTATGGCGCATGAGGTTGGCTCAATTGAAGTCGGTAAATGGGCAGATTTAGTTTTATGGCGTCCAGCATTCTTTGGAGTCAAGCCATCGACAGTCATCAAGGGTGGTCAGATCGCGATGGCAGCCATGGGGGATCCCAATGCTTCGATCCCTACGCCGCAGCCCGTTCATTTTCGTCCGCAATTTGGTGCTGCGCATAGCGCAATCGCAACGAGTTGCATTACCTTCCTATCCGGTGTTGCGGTCCAGAGAGGACTGCCTGCCGAGCTTGGCTTGCGGCGACAGATTGCCACCGTGCAAGGCATACGGACTCTAAAGAAATCAGATATGAAGTTGAACGATGCAACACCTAAAGTCACGGTGAGTCCAGAGAACTATAAAGTGTATGCGGATGGAGTTTTGTTAGATTGCCCGCCCGCTAAGGTGTTGCCTATGGCGCAGCGCTACTTCTTATTCTGAGGAGACGTGAATGGCTATTACCTTGACCATTAAACGTTTCGCCGATGATCCGGCGGTGCTCCAGGAGACGGGGGTATGGCCACAGCCTTGGCCTGTTTTATCACTCTCTCTTGAGGACAGGCAGCGTTCGCGACTAGCCGCAATGCTCCCCAATGGTCGCGCAGTCGCCGTCCTTTTGCCGCGCGGTGAGCAGATGCAGCATGGTGACGTACTGTGCGGAGAGCAGGGCGAACGCGTACTCGTGCAAGCAGCTGTGCAGGAGCTCATGCAAATTCAAGCGACTAGTATGTATGAGTTAATGCGTTTGGTGTATCACCTCGCGAACCGTCATGTGCGAGCGATGCTTAAAGTAGATGCAGTACTGATTGAGCCTGATCCTGTGCTCGCCGAGATGGTGCGCGGTCTTGGGGGGGCTGTGACGTTGGTGCAAGAGCCTTTTATCCCTGAAGGCGGTGCTTATGCGAGTGGACAGGGTGGGGGAGGCCATCACCATCATTCGCATCCGGATGAGTGCGGCCTCGAGGCGCACGATCAGGCAATGGGTAATCTGGGTGAGGAGCTGTCGATTGCAGCCCACGCACGCAACAAACGCTGACGCCATTTTGGCGGCGCTGCATCTGGCAAGCCCTGCGCTGCCAGTGGGTGGGTTTGCGTACTCTCAGGGCTTGGAACAAGCCATCGAAGATCGCTGGGTCACTGATATGCAAAGTGCCTACGTGTGGATTCGGGATGGTCTGGTTCTAAATATGGCCAGACAGGAATTGCCTTGGTGGCTCGATTGTTATCAAGCTGCCGCTGATCAGGACTGGGTTCGCGTCCTTCAGATTAACGAGCATTTGCACGCGCTGCGTGAGACCGGTGAATTTAGACTCGAGTCTGTGCAAATGGGTCATTCTATGGCAAAGTTATTTGCACAATGGCCGCAAGGCCAGTCTTTAGTGGCACTCACTGAGATTGTCTGGGTGTATCCGTCAGCCTACGCTGCGCTTGCAGCTGTGTCTGGTGTGACGCAGGATCTCGCATTATCTGCCTATCTATGGAGCTGGGTTGAGAATCAGGTGCTCGCAGCGGTCAAATCCGTACCGCTCGGGCAAATAGAAGGTCAGACCTTATTGCATCGCTTAAAGGGCGATATCGTGACAGCAATCGGAGTTGCACAGGGCACGGCGCCAGAGGTAGCGGGTTCTGCCGCTTTTGGGTTGGCAATCACGAGCGCTCGGCACGAAACACAATACAGCCGCTTATTTCGAAGCTAAGAGAACAAGGAGTATGTATGCAAAGTTCTAATCCCTTACGTGTAGGTATTGGTGGCCCAGTTGGTTCTGGCAAGACGACGCTTGTAGAAGTCTTGTGCAAGCGTATGCGTGATCAGTACAAGTTGGCGGTGGTCACCAATGATATCTATACCAAAGAAGATGAGCGACTTTTGGTTGCGGCCGAGGCCCTGTCGGCAGATCGCATTATGGGTGTTGAAACCGGAGGCTGTCCGCATACGGCAATTCGCGAGGACGCTTCTATTAACCTTGAAGCGATCGATCGCATGCAAAAGAGGTTTCCTGATCTGGATTTGATTTTCATTGAGTCGGGCGGGGACAACCTTGCTGCAACATTTAGTCCAGACCTGTCTGATCTAACAATCTATGTGATTGACGTCGCGGGTGGTGAAAAAATCCCTCGCAAGGGCGGACCAGGGATCACGCGTAGTGACTTGCTTGTGATTAATAAGACAGATCTCGCGCCCTATGTTGGAGCGAATCTGGAGGTTATGCGACACGATACGGCGCGTATGCGTGCTGACCGCCCTTGGGTGATGACAAATCTCAAATCGGGCGAAGGCCTGGATGAGGTCATCCGCTTTATCGAAAAAGCGGGATGCCTTAAAACGGAGTGAAGTTGCTTACGGCTTACGGATGAGCTTGATCCAGCCGTCGTCAAGCCAATCGGCTAGTTGCTCTCGTGCTTGCGGGGAGAGCCGTTTGGCGGCAGCACAATCCCCCGGGAGCTCTCTCGTATCCGCTAAGAGGCGAAGCCCTGGCTCGGCGCGCACTTTGGCAAGCTCGCCATTAATAAATAGTTGTTGCTCGCGATAGAGCATGCGTGTGCGGCGGTCTAGGGCCCAGTGGGTGTAGGGTGTATCGTCATCCCAGCCCTCTGAATTGGGGTCGTGATCAAAGACGGCTGCTTGGTTCGGCTCGGTGAGCCAGCAACCTAGAAAACGCGTCGCAAGGGTTTCATCAAAGCGAATTTTTCGGGCAGCACGCACTGCTGCATCGCGAAGGCGGGTTGGGATTTCAGCGGGATAAGCGACCGCCGGTTGTGACGGATCGCGATAGAGCTTGTCTAAAGAAGGGCCAGGAAGTGCGGGTTCGCCATAGGGGCCCGAAACTAAGCCGCTGCGCGCGAGGATTTGATCGGCGGCAGCCTCCAGCATGCCACGCGCAAGCGCCGCTTCATCAGGTGCTCTAAATCCAATAGAAATTGTCATGCAATCATTATCGAGCGCTACGCCGTCATGAGCAGCTTGAGGTGGCAGATAGAGCATATCGCCTGGTTCGAGAATAAACGTTTCTTCGGGTTTGAACTTTTTCAAGATCTTGAGCGATAACCCATCGATCAGCGTCAAGTCTTTTTGTTGTCCGAAGCTCCAGCGACGCCGCCCTTGGCCTTGCAATAGAAATACATCGTAACTGTCAAAATGAGGGCCTACGCCTCCGCCAATTGTTGCGAGACTAATCATCAAGTCATCGAGTCGTGCGTCCGGCACAAAACGAAATTGATTCATCAGCGCGCAGGCTGCATCGTCATGGATATCGACGCTTTGCACCAGCAAAGACCAATTTGGTTCGCTAGGTTTAGGTAAGCGAGAGAAGGGGCCCCGTTCCATCTGCCAGACCTTTTCTTCTTTCCACACCAGACGAGATTCGACATCGTCACGCCGGCTCATCTTTTTGAGAGCT
>Ga0164292_10003222_pt1 | contig 13345 bp, 10 predicted proteins | sample GEODES117metaG_FD_111486 | JGI IMG/M metagenome (GOLD analysis project Ga0164292, IMG submission 111486) | Eutrophic lake water microbial communities from Lake Mendota, Wisconsin, USA - GEODES117 metaG | ecosystem: Environmental > Aquatic > Freshwater > Lake | place: USA: Lake Mendota... | reverse complement strand
GCCCCCTTCGAGCTCCCGCCGATGCCAACCCCCTTCACTCCCTCAAGCGCCGAGCGCCTCCCCGGTGCGCCGAGTGACGCCGCCGCCTCAGAGATCAGCGCCGCCGTTGCCGCCGCCGCCGAGCTGATAGCCCGTGCCGGCCAGAACGAGGCCCAGCGTGCCGAGGCCGAGCGTGCCGCCATCGCTGCCGAGCGCGAGGCGATCGAGGAGCAGCGCCAGACCGCCGAGACGATCATTCGCCAACAGCAGGCCGCCGCCGACGCCACCCTTGCCGCGCGCTTCGAAGAGCTCAAGGCGCGGATGATCGCCTCCGAGGAACAGGCGCGCGCCGCCGAGGCTCGCGCGGCCGAAGCACGCCTCGCCGAGGCTGCCGCTGCGGCCGCCGCTGAGACCACCCGTCGCGATGCCGCCACCATAGCCGCCGAGCGCGAACGCCTCAACACCCAAGCTGCGGCCTACGAGACGGCGCGTGCTCAGCAGCAGCGTGAAGTCGAGACCGAGCGGGCCACCCTTGCCGCCCTGCGCGCAGAACTGATTACTTCGGTCCAGGCCAAGGCCGAAGAGCGCGCCGCTGATGCCGAAGGAAAGCTCCGCGGGCGCCTGACCGCCATCGAGACCCGCGAGCGCGACCTTGCCGCCCGCGCCGCGCAGTTCGCGACCATCGAGACGAAGCTTCGCGAAGGCTCGACCAGCACCGCGGAAGAGCAGAGTGCTGCCGAGGCCCTGCGGGCCAAAGCCGAAATAGAGCGCGATGCGGCGATTGCCGCCCTGCGCGTCGCCGAGGAGGAGCGCGAGCGCTCGCGCACGGCGGCTGAAACGGCAATGGCCGAGATCGCCACCATCCGTGCTGAGGCCGCCGCCGCCGAGCCGGTCCGCGCCGCCGAGGCGACGATCGTGGCCGAGGGGACAAAGTCCGAGCAGCGCCTCGCTGATGCTGCCGCCACCGAAGCCGAAGCCCGCGCCAAGGCGGCCGAGGCCGCCCTTGGCGCGCTGACCGAGCGGGTGAAGGGGATCGAGGCCCAGCGGGCGATAGACATCGAACGCCTCGAGCAGCTGACCGATGGCCGTGAGGTGCTCAACGCCGAGATAGACCGCGCCCGCGGCGAGCGCGAACAGATCGTCGGCGCTTTCACCTCGGCCGGGATCACCGCCCCGATGCCCTTGGGTGCCCCACTGCGCGAGGAGCCGTCGCTCCCCGGTATCGACGAACTGATCCGCGACCCCTTCGCCGACCTCTTCGCCTCGGCCCCGCTCATCCTTGATGAGGAGCGGGCCGCGGAGTCCCCGACCCGGATCAACCACGCCGGGGTCATCCAGATCACCCCGCCGAAGCGCACCCGGGCCAGTGATCGGCGCGGCAACCCGCTCGGTCGAGCCATCGGCTCGCTCATCGTCATAGGGGTCCTCATCGGGGTCGCCGTCGGCCTGTTTGCCTTAGTCGGCTACATGAGCGAGAACGATATCGACCCGATCAAGGCCCTCACCACGATCGTCGACACCCTCTTGCGGGGCCGCCCCGGACAGTAACGCCCCGTCGTCCCGCACGGGACGGTCGGCGTCGGGGACGCCGATCAGGGGTTTCCCCGATCCCCGCCGATGGGAGTGGACAGGCTTGACGCGAGGGCCCAGTGCGCAAAGGTGAGCACATCACCCATCCCTCGTCGGTCGCTCCCGTCGAGCATGGGCTCAGTCGGAGGCACAGCATTCCCATGGGTAGTCGTTTCAATATCCGGCTCATCTTCGCCGGGCTCGTCGTCTTTCTCATAGCGTTCGGGGTCTTTACCGTGACCCAGGGCGCACAGAAGGAGACGATCGTCTACATCGCCACTAAGCCGATCAGCGCCGGCAACACCCTGACCCAAGCCCTCTTCGACGCCGCGTTTACGCCGGTGACGATCAAGGGCGACATCGCCGGTGGCGGCGCGCTTATCGTGCGCAACGCTGACGTAACGTCCGACGGCCGCTGTGGCGGCGTGATCGGGCGCACGCTCACCAACTCCCTCTCCACGGGATCGGTGCTGCAGTACAGCGACCTCTACCTGCCCATCGGGATAGACGGCGCGTCGGCGATCGATGCGGGAGCGACCGCATCCAATCCGGACGCCGCCAAGGCGGCCGCCCTCAACGACCCGATCTGTGCCTCACTCACCAACGACCGACTGAGCTCCATCTTGAAGGCCAACGAGCGCGCCATCGTGCTGTTCGGAGATCCGTCGTCCACCTTCGTCCGCCCGGGCGACATGGTTGACGTCTACTACCTGAGCTCTGACGGCGGCGTGAAGCTCCTCTTCACCAAGGAGGTCCGCTACAGCTTCACGACCTATGTCGCGGGCTCGAACGAGACCCCAGCCGGCACCGCCTTCGTCCTCACCTTTGAGGGCGCCGAGGCTGCGGCCCAGATCCAGGACCTCGTCTTCGCTCAGCGCACCGGCGAGTTCCGGGTGGCGATAGTCGCCCCGGGCTCCATCGGGACGACGACCGACCGCGAGACGACCTATCAGAGCTTCGCCGACACCTGGCAGGTAACGATCGGTGGCGCGGTACCGAACCCGCTCCCGGTTGATCCAAGCGTCTCGCCGTCGCCGAGCCCGTCGGTCGATCCGAACGTGACGCCGTCGCCAGACCCGTCGCCGAGCCCGTCGCCGACGGTGCCAGGCGAGCCGACCCCGACCCCGGCCCCGTAAGCCGCGTCGATCGATGAGCGACCGCAAGCAGGTCATAGTGCTCTCGTCTCGTCTCGACGAGGCGGCGCGACTCCGACGCGCCTTCGCCGCCGACGAGAAGATAGGACCGCGCTTCTTCGCCGCCTTCGAGTTTGTCGGCGAGCAGGCGATCGACCTCCCGTCCGCCGAGCGGATCATCGCCGTTGGCGGCGCGGCCATCCAGGCCGTCTTCGTCCACGGGCGGGTAGCCCTCTCCTGGACGAAGAAGGACGTTGAGTCCCTCTTCGCCTCCTCGCCCTGGCGGGCCGAGCTCTGGCTCGTCGGCATCGCCGATGACGCTGCCCAGCTCGCCCACCTGCGCGACAAGCTTGGCATCCGCACCTCGCTGATAGCCGACTCGACGGCCACCGACTACTACAACCAGATGGCCGCGGCCCTCAAGGATGCCCGCGAGCGCATCACCCAGCGCACCGGCGGCAGCAAGACCTCGGCCGCCCCGACGATCGTGCAGAACGTCGTCGAGCGGATCAACGTCAATCCCGACGTCGGCTACTTCCCGAGCCGGGCCAAGATCGTCGTCCACGCCACCAAGGGCGGGGCCGGCAAGAGCCTGATCGCCTCGAACATCGCCTACGGTCTCGCCCTCTCGGGGAAGAAGGTCATCCTGATGGACCTCAATCCCGACGGCGGCCACATCCACCGCTGGTACGCCCACTACCTGAAGGCGTCGGGGAACATCGACAAGAAGGCCTCGGAGATCCAACACGACCGCGGCCTGACCCACCTGCTCCGGGCCCGCAAGCAGATAGGCACCGCCCTGACCGCCGCCCAGCTCGCCTCTTTCATGGTCGAGTTCGAGATCGAGGACGGCCAGAAGCTCACCATGCTCTCGGGGATCCGCGACCAGAACGACTTCGCCAACTCCGCGATCGCCGACATGGCCAGCCGCGACAACTGGCTCAACGAGCTGATCACCATCGTCGAGAACATCTACGACTACGTGGTCATCGACACCGGGACGAGCCGCACCACCACCTTCGGCCGCTCCGCGGTCGCCATGGGCAACCTGCTCTTCCTCATCGCCTCGGCCGAGGACGACTACAGCTCCGACTCCGAGGTCGACGAGATGAAGAGCCTGATGAACGGTGACGACGGCCGCAACAAGGTCACGAACATCGAGACCGCCACCCGCATCCTGATCGTCAACAAGCTCCAGGACCCCCAGCGCAACCCCTACGCCCGTCGGCTGACCGACGTGGTCCGCGAGTTCGAGTTCATAGGGGCCAAGGAGATCATTCCGATCTACTACGACCGGGACGGGGTGACGATCAGCAAGGCCCAGCGCTCCGGCAAGCCCGTGATAGCCATGGCTGCCGAAAGTGTCGACCAGGCGAGCCTGCCGCTCGTCATGGCCATAAAGCAGATCGTCAACGTTATCCGCGGGGTCTACGGTTCCGCCGACGGCGACGTCATCCGCCCGGGCGGCAAGAAGAGCTCCGGCGGCTTCATAAGCAACATCATTGGAGGCCGTCGCGGATGAGCTCCCTTTACCAACCGCTCATGGACTCGAACTACGATGCCTTCGGCGTCTGGATGAGTGAGCGCGAGGAGCACGCCGGCGCTCAGGCCGCCGCCGATCCGTTTGCCGCCGCCCCGGTCGTCCCGGGCGCCGATCCGTTTGCCCCGGCCGCCGATCTTTTTGCCTCGGTCGCGACCGACCCCTTCACCGCCCCTGCACCCGGCGCGTTCGCCCCAGTGGAGCCGGATCCCTTCGCCGCCCTTACTGCCGCCGCGGCGGCCGCGCCCGACGTCTTCGCGCAGGCAGAGCCGTTCGTCCCGGAGCCTGAGGCCTTCACCGTGCCGCCGCGCCGCCCCGGCGTCCCGACTATTGACCCGATCGAAGAGCTTGCCGCCGCCCAGCGCAGCGCCGAGCGCGAGGCGAACACCGCCGCCGACCCACAGATGATCTCGGGCCGGGTGAGCGCCGCCTCTGCCTCGGTCATGGACATCACCGATGCCGAGTCTGACTCGCAGAACATGGCCGCCGACATAGGCGAGCGCGACCGCGAGATAGTCGGCCGCCTCTGGCTCCGTCTCCTTGAGTGGGAGCAGCAGGAGCGCGATCGTCGTCGCACCGACGAACTCCCGGAAAACGAGGTCCGCGAGCGCATCGACGAGATAGCCACGCACAGCCAGGCCGAGGCCATGGCCCCGCCCCAGGCGATCGCCCGCGCCCTGCGCGCCAAGCGCTCGAACATAGGTGGCCTTGAGCGCTACCTCGAGATGCCGGGGGTCGCCGACATCATGATCAACAGCTTCGACCGGGTCTACCTCGAGGACGCCGGCGAGATGATCCAGGTCCGCTCCCCCTTCGCGAAGTCTTCGGATCTGCGCGAGGTCATCGACACCATCGGCCGCCTCACCGGCCGTGGCCGCCCGACCTTCGACAAGCCGACCCTTGATGGCCGCTTCGACTTCGCCGCCGGCACCGGCACGGTCACCGTCCGCGCCTCGGTCGCCCTTGATCGGCTCACCGGTTCCGGCAACCCGGTCGTCACCCTCCGTAAGCCGGTCGCCTCGGGCTTCGACCGCCTCTCGAAGTGGGCCGACGGCTGGAGCCGCGAGACCCCCTTCGGCGCGCCGCTGACCCCGGGCGTCGCTACATTCGTCCGTGAGGCGCTCCGTCGCAAGGCGAACCTGCTGATCGTCGGCGGCACCGGATCGGGCAAGACCAGCCTGATGAAGGCCATCCTGCGCGAGATCGACCCCCGCGACCGCGTCATTACCGTCGAAGACTCCCCCGAGCTCCTCTTGGGGAATCCGAACAGCATCCCGATAGTCGCCGACGGCGACTACTCGATCGACAAGCTCATCCAGATCTGCATGCGCATGCGGCCCGACCGAATCATCGTCGGCGAGTGCCGCAAGGGCGGTGAGGTGATGGGCTTCGTCCAGGCGGTCAACACCGGCCACGACGGCTCGATCACCACCACCCACGCCTCCTCGGCGATCGATGGCATCCAGCGCCTGCTGACCCTTGCCGCCCGCGACGGCGGCGACAAGAGCTCCGAAGACCAGGTCGCCAAGCTGATCGCCTCAGGGATCGACATGGTCGTCTTCATAGGCTCCCGTCAGATGGTCCAGCCAGACGGCTCGCTCCGCCGCGTCCGCCGTCTGATGGAGGTTGTCCTCCTTGATCGCGTCGCCCTTGATAAGGGGACCCCGGAGTTCGTCGTCTCCTCACTCTTCGGGCGCTATTTGGGCGACTCGGCGATGAGCGACATGACCGACATCACCCGACCCTTGGTCTGTCGCGGCTTCGGCCGCGTGCCGCAGCGCTTCAAGGACCGCATGGCCGGCAACGGCTGGACCGAAGAGGCGATGCGCGAACTGATAGAAGAGGCAATGACCGAAAACCCTGCAGACGCCTCGGTCGGCACCGGCGGTCGTCGACCCGATGGAGGTGCCCGATGATCTCGCTGTTTCTGACCGCCATAGCGATTCTCGGCGGCGCCTTGATCGTCGGCGCCACCATGGGCCTGTTCAATGACTTCGACCCAGCCCTACGCGAGAACCGTCGCCGCGTCGCCGAGGCGAGGAAGCTTGCCGCTCAGTCGGAGATGCGCGTCGATGCCCCGGTCGCGCCGACAACTTTCTTCGGGCGCTACATGGAAGATATAGAGATCGACCTCGTCGAGGCCGGCATGCCCGGGACGAGCCCCTACCGCTGGCTCGCCTACTCGGTCGCCTTGGCCGTGGCCGTCGTCGGTGGCGTCGGCCTGGTGGTCGGCAGTTGGCTGTGGGCCATCGCCGGCGGTATCGCCGCCTATCTCTATCTGCGCAATGGCTACATAGGGAAGGCGGCGACCAAGCGCGCCAACCTCGTCACCCTCCAGTCCGCCGAGGCCGCCCGCACGATCGCCAATACCATCCGCGAAGGTCAGCCGGCCGAGCGTGCGTTGGCCCTCTACGCCTCCCGCGCCCGCCGCAACAGCCCGACCGCGTTGCTGATCGGCGACGAGCCGCTTGTCGCCAAGGCGCTCCTTGAGGCCGAGCTGATGATCACGGAGCGCAGCCTGACCGCCGAGTTTAGTTACAGCGAGGTCGCCCGCTCGATAGGAAATCGCGCCTTCACCGATCTTGTCGACACCTACCTGCAGTTCTACCGGGTCAACCACATGGAGATGGCCCAGGCGATAGTGCACGTGGCCGAAGAGACCGAGTGGGCGATGCAGCTGCGCACCGAGCGCAAGACGTATCTCAGTCAGCCGCTGACCAACTACACGATGTTGGGCTATATCAATGGCGCGCTCTTCCTCGTGCTCACCCAGCTCAATCCGGCCTCGGCCACCTTTGCGACGAGCCTTGCCGGTCAGGTCTTTGCCCTCGTCGTCGCCGGCTGGTGGTTCATTGGCTACCGGCTGCAGCGCCGTAAGCTCCGCGACCGCGAGTAGGAGGACCCGACCATGATGACCTTTATCGCACTCCTCTTCGCCGCCGGGGCGGTGATGCTTCTCTTGCTTGCCTACAGCGCCATGGAGGGGCAGCGCTACGAGGTCGACGAGTTCGGCGACAAGGTGCCGGTCCCGTCGGATGTCGAGCAGTTCCTCTCCCCGCTGGTCGGGCGCTTCACCCGCACCTCCTCGGTCAGCCGCCAGCGCGCCCTGTTCGAGATGCAGTGGGCGGGTCTTGAGAAGTTCACCCCCGAGTTTTGGACGCTCCTCCCCTTCCTCATAGCTCCGGCCGGCCTCATGGGCGGTGTGGCTATAGGGATCATGGCCAATCTTGCGCCGCAGACCGCTGGTCTCATAGGCGTCATCTCCGCCTTCATGGGGGCTACCTGGCCACGCAACCGCAAGAACGGCGCGATTACCCGCCGCAACGAGCTCGTGCGCGAGGATACCCCGCGCTTCATCAGCACCTTCGCCCGCATCTACGTCACCTTCAAAGACACCTCGCGCACCTTTGAGGCGATGTTGGAGCGTGCCCTACGCTCGCGGATCGCCGACTCGGCGATCAAGGATCCGAAGTTGGAGCGCCAGATGCCGCGCCGCGTCGTCCGTCGCCTCCGTGGCCGCTCTGGCTACGAGTCGCCGATCTGGACCGGACTGGAGCGCCTGATCTCCGCCCAACGCGGCAACCGCTCGATCGTCGACCGCGACATGTCGACGACCGGTCGCGCCGACCCGATCACCGAGTTCGCCTTCTTCTGCAACGACCCGGACATGACGCGCTTCATTCAGCTCATCCGTGAGAACTGGGTGCAGGACCGCCGCACCGATCCGGACCAGATAGACGAGTTCGTGAAGTCGATCCAGGCCCGCCGCATCCAGGAGATCCGCCAGAGCTTCGCGAAGATGCAGGCCGAGGCGACAACCTTCTTGGTGCTCTTCAACTTCCCCGTCCTCATGGGCGTCATCTTCATGCCGCTCATAGGCACGATAGTCGGAGGGAACTGAGCGATGCTCCGCCGCCGTCGCGGTCAGGGCATAGCCGAGTTCACGATAGTCCTCCCGGGGATGATCGTCATAGGTCTCGTCGGCATCGCCCTGCTCTTCGTCGCCTACAACAGCACGGTCGCCACGCCGCAGATCGCCCGCCGCGCCGCCGACCGGGCCGCCGAGGGGGTTGCCTCGGCGATCACCAACTTCGGGTTGGCCCAGTCGCCGATCTTCTCGACACCACGCCTCTCGACCAGCGACCCGCTCTTCGATCCGGACGTCAACCCGGCCGACGTCGGCCTGCCGGCGAATGCGTTGGTCTACGTCACCGCCGAGGATAAGCGCCTCGTCGCCTGTCGCGCCCTGCTGAACGACGCCTCGGCGGCCACCGTCGCCCCGATCCGCACGGTCATCGGCGGCACCACCTACAACCGTGGTGCCCCCCTGCCGGGCTCGGACGGCTCGGAGCTGCGTCGGCTCGGCTGGCACTGGTCGTGTCCCTCTGGAAGCACCTTCCGCTCGACCGACTCGGGCCGCGTCTATGCCGCGGTCTGGGATCGTACTGCCACCGCCTACGACCAGGCCGGCCTGCGCGCGCAGATGGTCGCCGCCATGGCTGGCGCCATCGATCTGCAGCTCCGCGATGATATAGCCGCCCTGCCGATCACCGGGCACCCGACGGTCATCGCCGTCGCCTGTCTGATGAGCCGCGAGACGCTCCGGGCCGCCCTGCCGGTGACCGCCTCAGGGGTCGTCGACCGTCCGTACATAGCCACCGATGGCTGTGCCGCCCGGGCTGAACTCTCGGTCGCCCGCTCGATCGATGGGACCGGTACGATCAGCGACGTTACCGCCGCCGTCTGCACCAACACCGCGTACAGTACCCCGACGAGTTCGATCGGTGGCTGCTGGCGCGACCTGCCGTATGGCCCCGCTCCATCCTTCATCGTCGTCGAGATCCGCGGTGTCATGGCCTCTTTCGGTCTCGGCACCACCCCAGGCGAGATCAACACCGGCGCCGCCCCGCTGATGCCGGCCGTCTCGATCCCGATCGGCAGCATTAGCGCCACCGGCATCGCCCCCATAGACCGTCTCCTCCCCTCCTGCTCGACCCGCAATCCTGAGTGCGTGGGGCTCCCGCAGTGATCCGCCGGCGTCGTGGCCAGTCGATAGCTGAGTTCGCCCTCACGGCGGCGATCTTGGTCGCCTTGCTCACCACCATGGCCTCCATCGTCCCGGCGATCGGCAATCGCAACGCGGTCATTCAGGCGATGGCTGGGGTGGCTGCCGACGCGCCGCGGTTTATCGCCTACGATGGGAATACAACCGGCGCCGGTGCCTGGAGCGCCGAGACCCGCCGCCAGCAACTCTGCTCAGCCCTGCTTGAGCGCGTCCGCGCCGCCATTGCTCTCGGCCTGCCCGAGGACTCCCCGCTCACCATCGCCTCGGGCGCTTGTGCCGCCGCCGGCAACTCGACCGCCCAACTAACCGCCCCAGTCGCCGGCAACAATCCGATCATCAACGTCCGTCTCGTCTGCGACGCCAATCCGGACGACCGCACCTCGGCCACCTGCACCCACGGGACCCCGTACGGCCCGAGCGACCGGATCTTGGTCTGCATCGCCTACCGCTGGAACATCCCCGGCGGGATCCTCTTCGCCGCCCCGCAGAACCTCACCGGCATCAGCCGGCGGGATCTGACCGCCGTCAACTACCGCTTCTGCGCCCCGGAGATCACCATCGATGCCTACCGTAGCCGATAAGCGCTCCCCGTTCCGGCGACGTCGCGGCCAGGCGCTGCAGATCATGATCGCGCTCTTCTTCACGATCGGCGCCATCGGGCTGCTCTCGATAGACGCGGTGCGCTATTTGCAGGCCCAGCGCGAGGTCCAGGCCTTCGCCGAGTCAGCCGCCCGCACCGGCGCCCAGGAGATCAACACCCAGGCCTTCGCCTATTGCCGCGTCGGCACCGACGACTGTGCCTGGTACATAGGCTTCACCGCCCGGGCCTCGACCGCTGCCACCGCCGCCGCCAACGCCTGGCTGCGCACCGAGACCGCCTGCACCACCGGTACCGGGGGCTGCAACCGCTGGGGCTCGATCGACTACGTCGCCGGTACCGCCGCCGTGACCGTCACGACCACCGTTGCCTACCCGGGGGTCACCTTCACCCCAGGCCCTGGGAACGCCAACTACGCCACCGTCAGCGGGCTGACCGGCCGTCGGCCGGTGATCGCCGTCACCGTCAGCTCCTGCGTCCAAGCCTCGATCGTCTCACTCACTCGTCTCCTGCCAGATGGTGGCGGCTCCGCTGGCTGTCCGGCCGGCACGGTGCGGGTCGTCGGCGTCGGCACCTACGAAGTGGTGGCAGGCCAGTGATCCATCTGCTTGACGCTTCCGTCGGGTGGCCGAGGCTCGACGCATGACCTCCTCCCTGCGCACCCTCCTGTCGGCCATCGCGGTCGTGGCCGCCATCATCGGCTGGTCGATCGCGCTCGTGATAGCCCTACGCCTCGCCCCGGTGGCCGCCGCCCCCGACACGGATCTCTCCGCCACGGCCGCCTCCTGGGTGAAAGCTCGGGTGATAGTCGCCGTCGATCCGGCTCGTGGCACCGACGTCCTTGCCCCCTACGCCACGACCGAGATAATCGCCGCCGTCGCCGGCTCGATTGACACAGCCTCCCCCGGTCGTCCGGGGCTCACCTACGTCGACGGGGAGTTTATCGTCGTCCTGCGGGCTGGTGACACCGCCCTCATTGAGGCCGATTACCGGGTCGCGATCGGCTCGGCCACCCCGCAGCGCATCGGCGAGCACCTCATCCTGCGCGTGGTCGACGGGGCCTGGAAGGTGGCTTCAACGAGCCTCGTGGTCCCGGTGCCGAGCGACCCCTACGAAGACATAGCTCGCTGACCCCCCTTGCCCGAGTGGGCAGACCGCCCGACGATAGCGGGACTATGAGCCTGACACCTACCCTCGATCGCCTGCTGCTCTCGGGCACCCTGACGACGATCCGCTACCGCGATCCGCGGACCGGGCGCTCGGTCGTGGTCATCACCCCCGAGGAGGGTGGCGAGCCGTTCACCGCCGTCGGCGTCATGGTCCACGAGCCAGTCGTCGGTGACGCCCTCCTGCTCACCGGCAGCTTCGAAGAGCACACGCGCTGGGGTCGACAGTTCCGCATCGAGGGGACGGTTGACCCGGCGGTCGACGCCGCCGTAGCCGAAGGCTACATGGGCTCCGGGTTACTGCCGCACGTCGGTCCGGCCACCGCGGCGGCGATCGTCGGCGCCTTCGGTGCCGAGACGCTAAGGGTCGCCGCCTTCGACCCCGACCGCCTCCTTGGCTTCCGCGGGATCACCGCGGAGCGCCTGCCAGGGATCAAACGCGCGCTTCGATCGACCCTCCATCTTGCTCCGGTTGTCGGCCTCATAGATCCCCATGGGGTCTCGCTGCGGGTCGCCCGCCGCGTCCACCGCCGCTACGGCGCTGCTGCCGTGGAGATGATCCGCGCCCACCCGTGGCGCTTGGCCGCCGAGATCGGGGGGATCGGCTTCCGTACTGCCGACAAGATCGCCGCCGGCCTCGGGGCCGACCCGGCCAGCGGCGAGCGCATGGAGGCGGCGGTGCTCCAGTCCCTCCGTGACGCCGCGGTGAGCGCAGGACACACCGTCGTTCCCCGTGGGGTGACCGCCGCCGCCGCGGCGGCCATGGTCAGCCGCCCGGTCGACGAGGCCGAGGTGGCCATCGCGCGTTTGCTCGCCCGTGGCGAGTTGGTTGCGAGCGAGCGACCCGAGGGGATCGCCACCGCCCGCCTCGCCGCCGCTGAGCGCATCGTCGCCCTGCGCATCCGCGTTGCCGCCGCCTGGCACGACACGACCGATCCGGTCCCTCCCGACGACGCCGAGATCGATTCGGTCGCCACCTACGAGGGGGTCCCCTTCGACAGCAGTCAGCGGGCGGCGATCGCCTCGGCCTTCACCCGGCGCGTCTCGGTCATCACCGGCAACCCCGGGACCGGCAAGACCACGATCGTCCGAGCGATCATCGAGATGGCCGAGCGCCGCGGCCTGAAGATCGCCCTCGCCTCACCGACCGGCCGCGCCGCCAAGCGCCTCTCCGAGGCGACCGGCCGCCCGGCAGCCACCATCCACCGCTACCTGCGCTACCACCCCGAGTACGGCTTTCGCGGCCCACTCGAGATGCCCGACCTGATAGTCATCGACGAGGCCTCGATGTTGGACATCCCGATCGCCGCCCGGCTCTTTGAGCCGATAGCCCCCTGGACCCGCCTCATCTTCGTCGGCGACGCCGATCAGCTGCCCGCCGTCGGCCCCGGCAACCTCATAGCCGACCTGCTGCGCAGCCCGATCGTCGGCGTTAACCGTCTGGTCACCATTCACCGCACCGAGCAGGGGTCAGGCGTCCCCGGCCTTTCGGCACAGATCCGCAACGGCGTCCGCGCGCCGCACTTCGATGACCTGACCACTCGCTTTGAGCCGCAGGAGGAGGCGACCTCGGTCGCCGACGCCGTCGTCGCCTTCGTCGAGCGCAACCGCCGTCGCGCCCACGAGATCCAGGTCATAGCCCCGGGACGCAAGGGGCCGGCCGGCGTCGACCTCCTCAACCGCCGCCTCCAAGAACTGCTCAACCCCGCTGGCACGGGTCTAACGATCACCCGCGGGGCGACCACCCTGCGCATCGGCGACCGGGTGATCGTCACCGGCAACGACTACACCCTTGAGCTGTTTAACGGCGACGTCGGCTACCTGCGGGCGATCCACGAGGACGGTTCCTTCACCGTCGAGATGGACGGCGCCGAGCGGGTCATCCCGGCGTCGGGCGCTGACCTCTTCGAACTCGCCTATGCCCTCACCGTCCACAAGGCCCAGGGCTCGGAGTTCCCGACCGTCGTCATCCCGCTTCACACCTCGGCCTACCTCCTCTTGGAGCGCCGGATGCTCTACACCGCCGTCAGTCGCGCCAAGCGCAGCACGGTGATCATCGGGCAGCCCAAGGCGATGGCGATCGCCATCGGTCGCCACGATCCGGCCGGCCGTCGGACCCAGTTGCGCCACCTCATCGCCAACCATGAGCCACCGACCCTCATCCTCCGTGACATAGACGAGGAGCCCGTCGTTGTCGCTCAGCCGGTCGCGGCGCCGGCCACCGTCTACGCCGGCGTCCCGATCGACGACGACGACCTCTTTTAGTCGATCGGCGCGTGCGAAAGTACGCCAGGT
>Ga0164292_10003218_pt1 | contig 13353 bp, 24 predicted proteins | sample GEODES117metaG_FD_111486 | JGI IMG/M metagenome (GOLD analysis project Ga0164292, IMG submission 111486) | Eutrophic lake water microbial communities from Lake Mendota, Wisconsin, USA - GEODES117 metaG | ecosystem: Environmental > Aquatic > Freshwater > Lake | place: USA: Lake Mendota... | reverse complement strand
AATTTGTAGTTGAAAGAACAAAATTTACCATAGATACCAAAACTTATAACCAGGCTGGAAAAGTAATAAGATACCCAAGAACATTGGGTTTTCATTTTATTAATACAGGATCTGATGTGGTTTATTTAAACAATTTACCGTTATATCCTTCTGGTGTATTTGATACAATGATCAATAATTGCCAAGATGTATCTGATTATAACATTAGATGGGTTCAACCAGCAACAAACCCAGAATTAACAGTTATTACATTTAATGAGGCATAATCATGGCATATAATTTAGGAACAAATATTGGTGCAGTTGAAAATGGTAATCCAACTGGACAGGCTTATGCAACAAAAATTATAAGAACTCTTCAATTAAGTACTACACTAACTGCAAATGCAATTAGCACAAATGGTTGTATTTTAGCATCTGATGGAACTGATTTAGGTTATAAAGCTATATCTGTTACCACACCATATATGAATGGCACTAAACCAAAGCATTTAACTATACAAAATGTTCGTGTTTCAACAAATTCAACAGGTTTATACGCATCTGGAATGGGGGTAATTATATTACCATCAATACCAACTGGAGTTTTTAACAGATCAAATTGCCAACTTGGTGCAAATACCTCATCATTAAATATGGCATATTTATATCAAACTGCATCAGTTTGGGTTGCTTTTTCATCTGATACATACAGAACTGGTTTATATCCTTTAAATCAAATAATAAGTACAAGCAATAATTCAGATATTACTAATTTATATGTTATTTTATTGCTTGGTACAACTGCGTTTACCCCTGTTGCTGGTACCATTGTAAACATTCAAATTGATGTAAATTTTGAATAAATAAATCATGCCAATACAAAACTATCCGAGATTTTTAACCAAAGCATCAAAAACCGCTCAACAGCTTCAATCTGGCTTACCGATTGTTGGTGCTGATGGTGTATCTGGTGATTTTAATGCTTTAAAAGTCAATACAGATGGATCAATAAATGTTGCTGGTGGTGGTGGTGGAGATGCTACGGCATCAAACCAGGTAACACAGATTAATTTGGCAACAACTGGCAATGGATCATTAAGTACAATTGTAACAAATACAACTGGTATTGCAACAGCATCAAATCAATCAACTATAATTACCAGACTTAACACATTAAGTATAAACAGTAAATGGCAAACTTTAGCAAGTAAATCATTTAATGCTGGTAGCGGAACACATACATGGAATTTACAAGCATTTGGGGGTTTATATGCTGTTAAACTTATTTTTAGAGAAGCTGGAATTGAAATTACATCTTTAAAGGATAAAACTGGTACAACTGTAACGAGTGACTATTTAGAAACAACAGGTGCATCAATTATTGTTAATGCTGGAACAGAGGTTTTGTCAAAGGGCAAAAGTGCTGATGATCTTTTTTCTGAACTTACAACGGCTGGTAATTGTCATTTTACAGCCTACTATTTAACTGATCCTTATATTACTGCATAATGTTTAATGATAACCAAAATAATTCGCCTTTATTATTACTGTCTGCATGGGTTTCACATGGTGTTGCCCATTTTATACAGAATATTGACTTAAAAGATGTTTCATTTATATTTTCAATTTTAAGTTCAATGACATATATTTACATAACATTTAAACCAAAAAAAGATGATAAGTAGATTAATCCACAACGCATTAGATTCATATCTAACTACAATTGCTGGTACCATTGTTGGTTTGCCAGATATTATTGAAGGCTTTACAACCAAAAATTGGTCATTACTTGTAAGAGGTATTGGGGAATTTTTGATTGGAATAGCATCAAACGAAAAAGGCATTCACTAATTGGACAAAAAATGACCAAAGCCGAGTTTTTTAAAAAATACGGATCATTCGCCCAGGCTTCAGCAACTGGATCTGGTTTATCTCCTTTATTAATTTTATCCCAGGCATATATTGAATCTGGTGGTGGCAAAAGTAAATTGGCAAAAGATCATTATAACTTTTTTGGAGTTAAGGCAGATAAATCCTGGACAGGAAAAAAAGTATTAATGCGTACCAGGGAACAAAAACCAACTGGCGAAAATTATTTTATCAATGCTTATTTTCGTAAATATGACAATCCTGGACAATCATTCCAGGATCATATTAAATTTCTAAAAACAAATCCCAGGTATACAAAAGCTGGTTTATTCAGTTATCCAGATAATTACGAAAAACAGGCAGATACATTGCAAAAAAGTGGTTATGCAACAGACATAAATTATGCTAATTTATTAAAAGCTGTTGCAAAAAATTTCAAAGATCTTAATATTAATGTACCTAAAACAACAATTTTATTGTTGCCATTATTGTTTTTAAGTTATTTCCTATTTAAGTAATGTATAAAATATTACCATACAGCTTTAAACAAGCCAAAAGAATTGGAGTAAAAATCAAACCATCAACCAGGAAAAACAAAAAAATTGATGTTTATACTGTTGATGGTGATTATATAACAAGTATTGGTGATAGCAGATATTTGGATTATCCAACATATTTAAAAATGTATGGTAAAAAATATGCAGATACCAGAAGATCATTGTATCACCAGAGGCACCAGAATGATAAAAATGATGCTGGTTTTTTAGCCAAGGAAATTTTATGGTAAATATTTAAAAACTAACTATGTAGTTTTTCACCAGGTCAATGTGCCTGGTTTTTTTATGCCTATATTTTTATGATCAGTTTTGTTTTATAATTAGTCAGATAGCATTTGACTAATTTTTATTAATTGATTTTCAGATTATTAAAAAATAAATTTGGTATTTAAAAACATGATCAATATGTTGCAATTACAAATTTTATAAAAAATGAAATACACACAAACAGATTTAAAAACCAAAGAGATTGTTTTAACAACCTTTGGTCAAATCATGGCATCATTAAGATCTATGAAATTGAAGCCAGAACAAATTGCATCAGAGTTAAAATCTGGTAAAACTCTCAAATCTAAAAATTATGCTTACAAATGGCAAGTAATTGATTTAGATGATTATTATCCAACAGTTACAAATTATTGGATTACATTTGGTTCAATTGGTTTCCACACAGAACCAGAACTTCATTATTTTGAAGATGTTATTAGTGCAACAGAATTTAAAGATGAATCAGAAGATGAAGGATTTACTTCTTTACTTGATGTTCCAGAATTATATAAAAATGCAAATTTATCTGCTTTAGAAAAAAATTTATAAAATTATGAAAGATAGATTGTATTTAATTTTAGGATGGATCATTAGTGCAACAATGATTTATATAACAATTTTTCATGGATATTGCAAAGATCCATTAGGCGATATGATTATTATGGTAATATCATTAAATGCCTTTATATATCTAAGTTTTCAAATCATTAAAGAAATTTTTAAATAACATGGAACTGGAAAGAATTAAAAAAGATCTTTATATCAATTTTATGAAGTGGGAATCAAAAGTTTTGATATCAGCATTAAAAAAACAAATTTCATATTCTAAAATTCAAATCAAAAAAGTTGAAAACGATATTAGAAATGAAGGACAACTTTATTATGTTGAAAAAATAAGAGATCTAAAAATGGATATAAAATTTTGTAATGAATTGATTGATACATTTACTGATAAATCATTTGAATAACATGGGAAAAATAATAACAAGTCTAAACCAGGCTAAAATCGTATTAACTAAAATTGATGGTAGAAATGTAATTTTAATACATGATATACCAAGAAATGAAGGTATTGTAGTAACACCAGAAGAAAAGGTTGAAATGCTTTTAATTCTTATATATCAATTTGTTAATGAAGGATATACCATAAGCATGGTGATTGATCAGCCAGAAACAAAACTAAATCTCAAAATGCAATGAAAAAAAGAGATTATAAGCATACAATGAAAAAATTGGTACCAGGTGAATGGTATTATGTTGATGGTTATTTGTTTAGATACAAATCCATGGGCATGGAACCAGAAATTGATGCCGATGATAATTGGATAAAAAGAACTGTTGTTAGACATTCTGGATGCTTTAACCTGGTGGGAAATTTCTCACCAGGTGGTTTTTTCTGGAAGGGTGAAACCTACGGATGCGAACAGATAGAAAATTTTGAAACTAAATTTCCAAAACAATTTAATATAGTTGAACAGTATGAACACGATCAAATGTTACACGACAAATAGGGAAGACCTAAGAAAAGTTGCTTTTGAATTATTAGCAGAAGCATATACCAGGCATAGTCAAAATATTGATTTTATGTTGGCAATAAATAGTGCTAAAATTGATATAACATGGAAGATAGCAGAATGTGATTGCTATGATTGTAAATTTTTAGTTGATATGATCATTAATCTTAAATTCAGTTTTGATGAATAGCGAATATTCAAACCTGGTATCTCTGGAAGTGTATGCCAGGAGAAAAAAAAGATCATTAAAAACAATTTACAATTGGATCAAATCTGGTAAAATAACACCGATAGTTATTGGAAAATCTAAATTTATAAAATTAAAATCATGACAAACTTTGAAATTAAATTAAATGTGGATCGCTTTATTCAATCATATGATTCAATATGGAATACCCATATTGATACAATGAGAAAGGAAATTGAAAATTTACCAGATGATGAGCAAAAATTTTATTGGGAAAGATATGATGATCTGGTTGATCATATTAATTTGTCTTTTGATATAATTGGTTTTTTGGCGAAAGAATTATATAACAGACCAAACAGTAAACAATTTAAATCGGAAAAGGAATACAACCTGGCATTGAGAGAATATGTTAAAATTTTAGGTGGTGATCCAAATGTATGTTCGTATGTAAAAAAATCAGATTATGAAAATATTTAAAATTTTAGGGTTAATGATCTGGTTAAGGATCAATTATAAATCAGCTAAATCAATTATAGATTTTTATGAATCAATGAGAAAATGATAATTAAATCTAAAAAGAAAAAGCCAGGAGATAGATCCCCTGGCTTAAACACAAACAATTTATCCCCAAATCCTATTGAAGCAATTACAAATTTAGATGATTTTTTATTTGATGCAAATCAAAAACTACCAGATGAACAAGTTGTAATAAGGATACAGGATAAATTAATTGGATCAGTCGGTAATGCCGTTGTAATAACTGGAAAACCTAAATCCAGGAAATCAGTTGTGGCACATTCAATTATTTGTTCGGCTATATCTGGAAATAATATACTTGGTATTGAATCAAATTTACCTGGTGAAGATGACCAGGTATGTTTAATTGATACTGAACAGTCAAACCATGATTTATCAAAATCATTAAATCGCCTTAAACAATTGGGTGAAATGGATCAATTTGACAGTAAATTATTGGTTTATAGTTTTAGATCCTTAAATGCAGATCAGATTAAAAAATCAATAAATTCAATCCTGGATAAAAATAATAATATTCGTTTATTGGTAATTGATGGAGGTTTGGATTTACTTAATAATATGAATGATATTATGGAAGTGAAGGAAACAATTGATTTTTTAAAACAATTATTTACTAAACACCAGGTTTGTGTTGTAATGGTAATTCATCAATCTAAATCAACAGGATTTACAATTGGTCATTGGGGATCGTTTATGGATCGGTTTGGACAAACCAATATTGAGGTATCTAAACTTGACAATGGTAATAGCCAGATAAAATCACAGCACATGAGATCGGATGCAGATTTTCAAACCTATGAATTTTATTTTAATCATAACATTAACAATTATTCTTTGCATTGGTCAGAAACAAAAGATGTAACAGGAATTGATCCAGAAGATATTACCCTGGAAGATCATCAAAATAAATTAGATATAATTTTTTCTGATACTACTGGATCAATAACTTATAAAGAATTGATAAATCAGATACAAAAAATTTATGGCAAAAATTCAACCTGGGCAAAAAAATGTGTAATTCATTTTTATGATCAAAATTTAATTGAAAAAACTTTAACTGGAATTAAACAAAATTTACCAAAAACACCATTTTAACAAAAATCTGATCTATCTAAAAAGAAAATATGCCCTAATTGGGCATTTTTTTTTGATCCTATTAATCAAAAATCAAAAATAGTAATATGTATCCACTAATTTTTTTTTGTTCGTTAAACGCAAAATAAATGCGTTTTAGCTTAAAATATATTGTTGTTTTCAATGGGAGGGGTAAATCCCCCCCCATATAGGGGGGGATTATACCCCTACCCAAGTAAACATTCAAAATGTTTGAAATTTTTTTTCAAAGTTTTTTTTTTTCAATTTTTTTTTTAAAGAACTTTGTTTTCATGGCAAGGAGAAGAACCACAAAAAATAAAATTTTATTGCCCATTCTGGGTTTAGTTGCAGTTTATTTTGGATTCAGATATTTTAGGAAAGGAGTTGCGACAGCTCGTTTGAATGTTAAAATCAAAAATTTAAATTTATTGCCTTTAAAATCGGCAAATATTGAATTAAACATAATTAATCCAACAAATGGATCAGTAAGTTTTAATGCAATGGTTTTTGATCTAAGATTAAATGATTTTCCAGTATCAACATTGAACTATCAAAAATTTACCAATATACCAGCATTTTCAACTATTACAGTAAAATTGCCAATATCAATCAATGTTTTTGATTCTGGACAATTTTTGATCAATTTAATTTCAACAAAAAAGGTAAAAACAGTTGGTTTGACAGGAACAATATCTGGTGAAGGAATCAGTATTCCAGTATCAATTCAAAATAATATCTAAATGCCTAACATTAACCAGGTCATAAAGCTATTACCAGCACCCAAAAATAATGATCAGTTATCTGTTAAAAATCAGACAACAAAAGATATTATTAACCAGGTCATGCAACAGCATCTGCAAAACAGATCAGATGCAAAAAAAATTGCATATCTGTTTGATGGTGGCGATATAAAAAATACAAGTCAAAATATCTGGAATTTTTTAAAACAATATGTTCCATATCATGTAGAACCAAGCAATAAACAAACAACTAAAACTTTGTCCAGGATGCTATATGATGCCAAAAAAGGTATTGGATCAGATTGTAAACATTATTCTGGATTTACAGCTTCAATTTTGGATGCCTTAGGATATAAAAATTGGTGTTTTAGATTTGCGGGTTATTCAAAGTATATTAATGTACCAACCCATGTTTATGTTGTTTGTAATGATGATGGTAATATGGTTTTTGTGGATGCTGTTTTAAGTTATTTTGATGTTGAAAAACCCTATGTTTTGAAAGTAGATAAAAAAATAAAAAAGGATATGAGTTTATATAAATTATCTGGTGTTGATGAAATTGGATCAGATCTAAATGATGTTGCAATGGTCGGTGGACTGGGCAAATGGCTGAAAAAAAATGTACAAAAAGGATTTGATAAAATAAATAAAGCTGTTCCAGTACTTAAAAAAATTGCGGATGTTACAGGAGATGTAGCAAGAAAGGTAAAAGAATCTGCATTTACTGTTGGTTTGGCTATTCCTCGCAATGCTTTTTTATTATTGATTAAATTCAATGTAAAAGGATGGGCAACAGGATTAAGAAATTCAACTTTTGATGATTTGGTATGGTGGAGAGATTATTTTGGCGGAAATAGGACAGATCTAATGAATGCCATAAAAGAAGGTGCAAAAAGAAAAAGAATTATGGGTATTGGCGATAATGACATTTTATATCCTCAACAAGTTGGTATGATTGGTGAACCAGTAACAATTGCATCAGCATTGGCATCAGCTTCACCCATCATGATTAAAGTATCAAAATTTTTAGAAAAGGCACAGAAAGTTGCTGACAAGGTAGAAGGTGTTAGAAGCAAAATAAATGACACAGCAAATACAATTAAAACTGCCCAAGCAACATTTGAGCAGACAACAGGAATACCCATTACAAACATTTTGTTCAAAAAACAAGAGGGGCAAACTGGAACCGCCAATCAATTAAGCCAATCTGATTTTCAAAGACCAACAGAGGCAGAAGCCGAAAAAGTTGCATCTGCATTTGTAAAACAAGAAGCAAAAAAACAACCAGGTGGATTTAAAATTTCAAATAAAATGTTGTTAATCGGTGGTGGGATCATTTTGGCTGGTGGATTAATTTATTTTGCTACCAGGAATAAACAACAATCAACAACAATAATTTAAAAAATATGGACATTATAGGATTTGACAATCAAATGAATGGTTTTTTTGATAGGTTTTCAATGAAATCTAAAATCAGAAAAGCACAACAGCAACAGCAAAAAATGATTCAACAAAAAATGAATCAACAGCAAACTAATCAACCATCAAAATTTCCAGGTATTTCATCTGATCAGAAAAAAAGAATGATCATGAGTTTGGTTAATTCAATGAATGGAGTTGATGAAATTACTGGTTTTGATCAGCAAATTGGAAGTTTTGCCAAATTTATGAACAGAATGAAAAAATCAGTATCACCAGCAAGTCAGATAAGATTTGTTAAAAAAGCAAGTCCGCAAAAACTAAAAGCTGTTGAATTGGCAAAAAGAAAAATTAATGCTAAAAAAATACAGGATCGTAAAGTTGCTGAAATTATCCAAGCCAGGGCGAAACAATTGCAATCAAAAAGTAAACCAACAGTTAAACAATTGTTTACAGCTAAGCCAACCCCACAATTGGTTAATAAATTAAATTCAGTTCAGAGATCATTTTTAAATACGGATCTTCCTTATCAAAGTACAAATTACAATTTTGCTATTGAACCGCCTGTGGATAGGGGAGTAAGTAATTATTATGGTAAATAGTGGAATTAAATTGCAAACATACTAAATGTGCAATTTGTGGTGGATTTAGGTTAAAATCTGCTTATGTTGGTAATACTAAATTATCTGATATTTGCAGTCCTAAATGCCAGATGGCAACAAAAGATGCTTGTTCATGTAAATGTGATGGGTATTTTCACAAAGGATCGCACAAAAAGGAAATGGATGCAATTTTAAATCCAAAGAAAAAAAAGAAAGTAAACAGAAAAAAATCAGTTAATAAAACAACAGTAAAATATCTGGTCAGTAAATTTGAACCAGAAGGGATTACAGATGAAATTGCAGTTTTTTTAGCTGGTAGAAAAATTAGTAAACAAAGTTTTACCAGGTTTGGAGATAGAAATTATATTGATAGACAGTTAGCCAGAAATTGGATCACAAATGATACAAAAAAAGGTGGCAAACTTGATCAACTTGCGATGGAATACAATAATGAATATTATCGCAATTTAGATGAATCAGATGTTATCAATATAATGGTTGATCTTATAATTGAAAACCCTGGTGGCATTAAAGATTATATAAAACAAAGGGAAGCAGAAAAAAAAGCAGATTGGGAAGCATACAATATTAGACAGGATGATGAATATTTTTATGTGCCAGAAGAATTTGATTTTGAATTTCCAGCACCAGCACCAGAAGATTTGTTTATTAATGGAATAAAAAATATAAAAATGAAAAAATTAAAAAAAGGATCAGCAGAAGCCAAACGATTCATGGCAAAAATTAGATCCATGAAAGGTAAAACAACAGCAAAAAAATCTGTTAATAAATCAAAAGTTGGTTATAAAGATGATCGTTTAAGTATTTTAAAAAAAGGTACTAAATACATGAAAAAGTATAAGGAAATGGGTTATGACAGAAAAGATGCTATTAAAAATGCGAATTTGGATGCTTCTTATGTTGGTGCAACTAAATTAACTGAAAAAGAATTAATTAAAATTGCATCTGATTATGCCTATGTAACAAGTTCTGATCAAGATAGGGCAATTTATAGATTAACTGATCCAGATTTTACAAATGTATTATTACCGAAATATAAAAAAGCCATTAAAGATTGGGAGAAAAAAAATAAAATTAAAATAAATGTTGGTGGTATTAAAACAAAAGCTAAAAGCAGAACCACTAAAAAAATAAAGTTTAATCCTAAAAACTTAAATGCAAACCAGGATAAATACAAGTACATGAATAAGTATTATGAAATCCATGAAGATATGGATGGAGAAGGATATTTATCTGTTCCAGGTGGCACAATTTATTTTACTGGTATTGGTGCAATAAAAAAATCCAAACCAATGGCAAGAGCATTAAAAACACATAAGGATACAAAAAGCCACAATGTAAATATTCGTGTTGTTAGTGGAATTGGATCTTATGACAATCCAGAAAAAATAATGCAAGAGATTGAATATTGGCAAAAAGTATTAGACAAGTTAAGAAATGAATATAAAAGTCCAAAAGGCAAAATGTATAAAAGTTCAATAACAGCAGATATAAGATTGGCAAAGAAATGGTTAGAACTTAACAAAAACAAAATGAAAAAATTTTTAGTTAAAATTAAATAATAAACCTTTAAAAATAAATAAAATGGCAAGAAGAAAAGCAAAAAAGACAGCTCGTCGCAGATACTCACGCAGATCTGTTGGTGCAGTTGGTGGACAAATGGTGATGGATATCGCTGGTTTGACCATTGGGGCAGTTTTAGCCCGTCAAGTTGGTAAATTAGTACCAACATTAAATTCAAGAATCCAGGCAGTTGGTAAAATTGCATTGGGTGTTGCATTACCTAATTTCATCAAAACTCCAATTGTGAAAGGTATCGGAAATGGTATGATCGCTGTTGGTGGTGCTGAATTACTTGGTGGTTTTTTACCAGGTTTAGGACAGGCAGATGATGTTGTATTGTTATCTGGTATTGATGAAATCGGTGCAATGGATGATGAAATCGGCATGATTGATCAGATCGGTGCTGATGATATCAATGCTGTAAATGGTGACATCGCAGAAGTAAATGGTTTTGATGAATTTTAATTTTTAACAATAAATAATATATAACAGTCATGGGAGAAATGGGACTAAGACAAGCGTATGCAACCATTAAAAACGCTTACCGTAAAGTCGGTAGAAATCCAGTTACAACCGCATCGGATTTGAAATTGGTAACACCACTAAGTGCTAACAAAACTACATACAGCTTTCCAGTATTGGTAGGTGATGATGCAAGCAATTATTCACCTGGTGTTGCGATCTTATTAAATCGTGCAGATGCTTTTACAGCTACTGAATTGGGATTATTTGTTGGTAAACCAGCAGCCGCCCCAACAGCAGCAACATCAAGTCAGTTTGATTGGTATTCTTATGCGAATCCAACAATTTTTACAAGTTCTGGAACAACTCAAAAATCAATTTTCAATAACTCATACATTAATGTAACTATCAATAATGTACAGTATTTGCAAAATTTTTCTACTTTGCGTTTACGCAGATCACCAGTAACACAAACTGGTTTGGGTTATGGTGTACATGCAACTGCAACTGCATCAAGTGTTTTGTCTACAAGTTTAGATAGTTTCAACGGAGAACAAGATGGATATTTTCCATTAGTTCCAACCTTGCAATTGTCTGGTACCAGCAAAATTGACATCCAATTGGTATTGCCAGAGGCATTAGGCGGAACAGTTGAATCAAATGCGTGTGTTATGATTGCATTTAGAGGTTTCTTATCTCTTGGTGCTTCAAACTTGAACAAGTAGTAATTAATTTTAAAACAAAAAATTAGGGTGATCCAGGGATGATTAAATGCCAATTTGATCATACCCTGGAACCTTAACCAAAAAAAAATTGTAAACCTATGGGATTTTCAATAAGAAATGCAGAGTATGTGGAATTGTATATTCCGACAGGCTCAACAAAACAAACTTACTACTTTCCAGATCTACCAAATTTAAGGAACAAACCGATCACAGGAATTGAGTGCTATTCTGGTAATGAACAATCAATTGGACAAAGTGGTTATACTGTTGTACCAGCAGCTAATTTGCGTGAAGCATATTTAGTGCTTTATTTTGATGGCGGAGAATTTATACAAATTCCGTTGCAATCAATACACAGAGTATCAACAACATCAACATCAAATGGTGCAAATACAACATTTTTTGATATTCCAGTATTGGCAGGTCAAAATGTAGTTTGGACAAAATCATATGTATTTATTGCAGATACAACAAATTTATCTGGCACAATTGCTGGAAAAGAATTTTTGTTTAATGTATATTACAACAGGTAATTGATATCATGAGTAAAAGGGCAGAATTTATAGGGATGGATGCTATAAACGAAAATTTAGCATCGTTTAAATTTGATGGGATTGGTGTATTCCAAGGAAAATTTGAAAAATTTAAAAGAATGGCAGTTGATGGAGAATCAGAAGAAGATCTGATTGAACATTTTAATGCCTGGGCGGATCGTATGTTGGCATCCAACCCTAATAATGCTCAATGCTATGCCATTCAATTGTATGATATGCCAGAAGGAGGTAAAAAAGCACAAGGAACAACAAGTTTTACATTTTGCTTTATCAATCCAGAACAGACAAAAATGGCAATAAAAGGTACAACAGAAGAAAAGCCAACCAGGGATGGATATGTTTCCAAAAGAGAATTGGAACAGGCATTGGAGATTCAAAGATTAGAATTTGAAAAACATTTGTTGGAAAAAGAATTAGCAGAGGAAGAAGATGAAGAACTGGAGGAAGAACCAGTTGGTGTTGTTGGTGCTATCCAAAATACAATGATGGACAAATTACCACAAATTTTGGATCTGGTATTGGCAAATTTATTTCAAAACAAACAACCACAAACAAACATACCAATGGGAATCGGAAGCAATGTTGATGAAATCATCACAGAATTTAGAAAGATCAATCCAGATATTGAATCTGATCTATTAAAACTATTGAACCTGGCTAAAACAAAGCCAGATTTATTTAAATTATTGATAGCACAGTTAAGATCAATGTAATATGCCGATATTTAATGCAAAAGACATTGTTGGAAAAACCTTAATAGCTAAAAAAAAGGTATTTTTATATTCATCGCCAACAGCGAAAAATCCATTAGCATCTATCAATCCAGGTCAAACAATTGGTGTTGTTTATTCATACCTAAAACCAGGTAAAAACCGCCCCCAATTATGGTGGATGTTTCAAAATGGTGCCAGGTTTGTTTATGTTGCACACCAGGAAGGATTATTTGATGTTCAATCCTTGAAAGATCAAGGAATAAAAAGTACAGAAGAAAGAACAAAAGAAGAAGCTGAAAAATTAGAAAAACAACAAAAAGGTGCTGTATCATTTTATATTGAAAAATATGTTCCTTGGATCATTGTTGGTATATTTGCTGTTCCATTAATTAAAGATCTAATAAAAAAATAGTCATGAACAAATTTGTAGTTGAAAGAACAAAATTTACCATAGATACCAAAACTTATAACCAGGCTGGAAAAGTAATAAGATACCCAAGAACATTGGGTTTTCATTTTATTAATACAGGATCTGATGTGGTTT
>Ga0164292_10003217_pt1 | contig 13353 bp, 13 predicted proteins | sample GEODES117metaG_FD_111486 | JGI IMG/M metagenome (GOLD analysis project Ga0164292, IMG submission 111486) | Eutrophic lake water microbial communities from Lake Mendota, Wisconsin, USA - GEODES117 metaG | ecosystem: Environmental > Aquatic > Freshwater > Lake | place: USA: Lake Mendota... | reverse complement strand
TTCTTAATCTTTGATGTCTTTAAGGAAGATCTAGCTTCACCTGCAGTGCCGTCCTACTATAGAAATAATATTTTTCTTGCAGTTAGGCGGAGTTTTATTCTTGATTCAACGAATTTTGATGCCAAGAAGTTTCTTCAAAAATTGGGCGAAAATCGTGTTTCTGAAAGTCGTTCAATCAGATTACGAGTAGCTCATTCTTTGATTCGATTGCTCCCACCCAAAATTGTTACATTACTTGCTCGATTTGCCTCATAGAAATGTTTAGTCTGCATTTAAATGTATGTACAAAGTACATCATAGCCAAGAATCCTGTTTTACAGACATTAATTAAGGTGTCACTTTACCCATGCAAGAAATATATTAGTCTCCTGGGAGAGAGAGCCTCAATTTTGGATGTGGGTTGTGGAGAGGGCATTTTGAGCAGATTGTTAAGAGAATATTTCAATTCAAAAGTAGTTGGATTAGATCAGGATATCAATCGAATTCAAATTGCCATTAGAGCTAACCGTGACACAGAAATTGAATTTTTTTATCAAGATTTCTTGACTTTCGAGTCAAATAGTAAGTTTGATTTGATAGTTTTTAATGATTTTCTTCATCACAAGAGTTCCTTGCAACAAAAATTGTTTCTGGATCGAGCGATTAGCCTTTTAACTGATAACGGCAAAATATTAATTAAAGACATAGACAATCTTCGTTCTCTTGACTACGCGCTTACCTCAAGAATTGATAAAATTAATTACCCAAATGACTTCCTAAAATTTAATTCACGGGAAGAATGGGAATCACTCTTCGATTCACAAGCCTTACAGATTGAAAAAGAATTCAGATCCATCGGGCTGATGCCTTCAAACAATTGGAACTGCATATTAGGAAAAAGAAATGAATGAGATTTACGTATTTGGGTACAACGGATTCGTGGGAAGTCACTTTACCGAGCAGTTATTGAGTGATAAGAAAAATGATGCTAACTTCAAAATTAATCTTATTTCACGCGGAAGTAAACCCGAGCAACTAGATATCTTGCAAGATGAAGATCAAAGACTAAATTTTATCAGGAGTAGTATTGAGGATATACCAGAAGCATTGTTCACCTCAGCGAATTCAAAAGTTATATATTATTTTGCCGCAAAAGTGGACTTTTATGCAAAAGAAGAGATAATTGCTAGAAATGTTGAGCCTTTTCAGCATATTTTAAATATTGTACCTACTTCGGAATTGAATAAAATTGTTTACATTAGCACTCTAGGAGTCTTTGATAGAGAAAAAAAATCGAGAGCATGCCCACCCCTTACCGAATCTTCTCCAAATTTTCCAAGTTCCTTTTATGGAGTTGGCAAATTAAGAAGCGAAGAGCTACTCAGAAGTTCAGGCCATCGCTACCACATAATTAGGTTGCCTTGGTGTTATGGATCAAGAATGAAAAGTAGTCACCATCTAATTAAAATTCAAGCGAGCATGAACTCTCTAAATCCATTGTATTTTCTGAGTTGGCCAGGACGAGTATCGGTTCTGTCGGTGGACGACATTTATTCTAGAATAGAGAGAATCCTACTGACACTTCCTTGCATGAGTGACATTAATATTAGTGATTCGTATGCTCCAACATTCGGTGAGTTGTTTCAAATACTTGGACGGGGTATTGGAAAGCAAAGAGGAAAAATCAAGATTCCTAAATGGATCATAAGTGTATTAACCACTTTGATTCCTTTTTTACCATTTACGGCGAGATGTCTCTTTCAGAATGGCCTGTACACGAAATCAGAGATAAATGCCAGGCTCTTTCATAATCTTGGTGACATTAGAGAATTCAATGAAAAAAGATTAGGGGATCGATTGCATGAATAACGATTGTTACGTAGTCACTGGAGCGAACTCGGGTTTGGGTCTTGCGTTGGTTGAGAATTTGCAGAGAAGTGGTAAAAAGGTGATTGGAATTGATATAAACATTAATCGCATAGAAAGATTGATAGAAGTAGTCAAATGTGACTTACGGATGGAAGATTTTTGCGCGTACTTCCCCGGCGAAAGAATGCACGATTATAACAATGTAATTTTGATAAATAATGCTGGAATATGTCAAATGGGTGACTTTTTTTCCACGGATTTTCAACTAACTCAAAGTATGCTAACCGTGAACTTGATTGCGCCTCTCCGACTGGCTCACTTTTTAAACCAGTTCGGAAACCTAAGGTATGTAGTAAACATTTCGTCTAGTTCTGAGCTATTCGGACTACCAAAATTTGCAGCATATGGAGCATCTAAACGGGCTCTACATTACTGGTCGGACACAATGGTAAGCGAGTCTCAAAAAACCAAGTTTTTAACAATAATCCCTGGAGCCATGAATACGAATCTTCAAGCAAACACTTTATTCACCAGCAAGCTATTCATCATGGACCCAGATATTGTTGCCAAAACCATATTGAATTTGGTTTCACGGGCAAGTCAGGGACACCGATATATTGGAGTTCGATGCCGTATTTCTTTATTGATTTCGAAAATTCCATTCAGTCAAGTAAGGAAAACTATAGTAGAAAAATTGTTTCATGACTGAAGTGGGTTAAGGACATACAAGTTTTTTGCAATTAATGTCAAACTGTAAAATTTGGAAAGTGATTGGATTCCAGAACTATTATCGTTGACGTCATTAACCCAGAGGTAACGGAAACTCTCCTTATTTTTTTGGATCCACTCGAAATCATAATCGTGTCCAATAGCAAATCCGCTTCTTTTGGCGGCATAGAGAGGTGCTGGATCGTCGGGCCACCCTAGTGTAATCACCCCAGAGTCTTTCTCTGTCATCGATGTCACCGCGGAAGTGTCAATTCCAGCGTCCCTTAACTTCAGAGACTGCAAGTACATGCTACCTTCCGGGTTCTTGGTTGAATTCAGAAAGGAGTATCCCATAAAGGAGATCAGTAAAGCGATTCCAAAAGTGGCTATTTTTTTTGAAAACAATCCATTTGGTGTGCACAAGCTCAAGAGCGGTATAACCAGAACCAGAAACAAGAGTGGCAGAATGATAGCAATTTGATAGTAATCATGAATGGTATTGAGATTGATAAAGATCAACAGATAGATCGAACAGACTAAAGTTATTGCGATTACGAAGCGCCGATAAGCATCTTTGATCAAGATTACCAGGATTGAAAGAATAAACAAGGTTTTTATAGGAACTGACACAGATGCCAATCTATTCAGTATAAAGTTAAAGTAATCGTAAAAGTGTGTGTACTGTTCCGAAGAGCCGAAGTACCAAGAGGTATTGTCGCTACTTACATGAATATATCTTTTTGGATCGCCAACCGGCGTAAATGACTTCACATAGTTTTGCCAGATAAAAAATGGAACTATTGAGACGAGGAAAGTTGATGACACTTGTACTGTATCTGCCCAAGTAATTTTTTTAGAAGTTGCAACTGATATCAAAGCATAAAATAGAAAACCAAAAAACGCGCTTGGCCCTTTAACCATTAGTCCAACTGACAAAAATATTGAAGCAAAAACTATGTTGTCAAACTTGAATAGATGTATGCTAGATTGTTTTGGCAGAATAAGTAAGAGGAATGCAGCGAAAGAACCGAAAAAGAGAGCAAACCAGTCAATTAGACCAGTCGTAGACCAGAGAAAAATATAGGGATTGACCAGAACGGACGTTATTGCAATACTCAAAAAAATTGCTGGAACTTGAAATACTCTCTTCGAGACTTGTAGAAGCAAAATCACATTTAGTAGGAAGAAAATCAGGCCTGCTATTCTGATTGAGCGATCGACTGAAAGTGTAGAAACTCCTATCAAAGTTATCAACTTATGAATTCCGTAAGCAACTCCTTGAAACGCTGGAAACTCGAAGGGCCAAGGAGAATTCAAACCTTTGATAGGAACTTCAGGTCTCAAAAAATTGAACCCATTTTCAATCCACATGCGCACTGGGAAGGCGGTATGAGCTTGTCGAAATGCATGCGGGCCTGAAATTGGCCTAGCGGTCAATGAAAAAAGATAAAGAAACAAGAACAGGAGAGGTGCAAAATAAAGCTTATCGATGAACACCCTTACCATGGGAAAAAGAGTCCTTCGACTCTGAATTTGCTTCAAATTTTACAACCTTCCCTGAATACGCCTCGTAATTCTTGTTTCCAAGGGGCTAAAATAACCTACAAAAGAGGATATATACCAATATCGACACAGTTGATATTGGTATATTCCAATATCAGATGCAGTCACTGTTTTCGAAAAATATTTATATATGTGGCGATACAGCCGAGCACACCAGGCCTGCGGATTTTCCAACGCAAGATGTACCTTATTCGCGAGTAAAAACTCATGGCATGAATGCGTGAGGTAGATTCCAAGAATAATTGCGAATTTTGATTGATTGGCCTTGGAATTTGCAATAACCCGTTGGCGATCATCGTGTGGTTGGGCAAGTTTACAGGTAACTTCCTAATGAACTTGAACACGCGGTTGATTCCAAGTGGATAACCCACAATATTTTTATCGTGCTGTCGATAAAGTACCCATACTTTGTCACAGATTTTTACTTCCCCAAAGAATGTAGCCAATAGATATGAACGCCAATCGTGAAGTATCTCCCTTGTAAAGTTCGTCTTGGAAAGTACTAAGAGTTTGGCCAACTCCTTGTTGATTATCAATGCACAACCAGTTGCCTGATTAAAAAAAAGTGAAAAAAGTTGGTTGCTTGTTTTTGAAAATTTTCGAGCCCCCTTCATCACCTGGCCATACTTGTCGACCAAAACAAATGAGCCTACTAACATTGTTGGAATTGATTTAAAGTCGTAATTGGTGGCATCAGAAAATCGATTTCCAGTCCAAATATCATCTTGGTCACAGAACGAGATAAAACGTAGATCTAGTTGAAGAGATTCTTCTAATAACTGGATATACGAATTTACAATTCCGATGTTTGTGCCAGAGCTACTTGAAATTCTAAACCAAGTAAACTTCTGAGCGAATAGATTTAGAATATCAACTGTTCCATCTGTAGAACCATCGTCTCTTGCTAAAACTTCCAGACCTTCATAGTGGAACGATAGAATGGAATTTAGTTGTTCTACCAAATACGGTTCACCGTTAAATGTGGACAAAACAATTAGATCCATAAATTCAATCTATAACTCTCTCATAAAAGTCTCTTTAATCGGTCCCGCTGGCAGTTCTCGGGTAAATCCAAACCAAAACTTGTTCAATTGGCTGTCCCAGGACGGCAATCCAATTGGTTGCTTGCGTGTCTTACCTAACAGATCATTGACCGTAATCAACAACGAATTTAGATCCGGATTGCAGTAATTAATCTCAGGTAAATTTCCAAGCCATTCAGAATTTGGGCCTGAGTTTGTCACCACATGCAAACCGGTTGAAGCCATTTCATAAGGTACGAGTGAGGCATTCGTTGCACTTAAGATAACCCCTATACTTCCTGACCTATAAACGGATGCCAGATGCAGTGGATCCAATATCCCTCTTTGATTTACAAAACTCAAGTTTCTATCAAATACATTTGACCCGACGGTACTTATCTTCCAGGAAGGATTTACTTCATGGAATTCCTTTAAAAATGATGACATTAATCCTCCCATTCGACGAGGTTTGTCAGGCTGATGGAAAGCAATTAAATGACGATGTTGAAAAACAAAAGGTGAAAAGTAGATTGGGTCGACCCCAAACTCAAAATGGGTAACATGTTTAATTTCAGCAGTCATGGTTCTCTTTAGCCAGCTTCCCGCAGTGATTGCGTAATCAAAACTCTTAATCGAGGTTTTTATTAACTCGCCCAAATCGGATACAGGTTCAAACCCAGATTCGTCATCCTGGAGAAAAAGAATTCTTTTGTTTCGAGCCGAAATTCGAATTCCCTTTGTATAAGTCTGCCAGGCAGTGACAATAACTATCTCGTCAGTTTTCGAATCATTAAATGGCCTTACTAGTACGTTGTTCGATATGCCTAAGTCTCTCCAACAGATCTCTTGACTTTTAAGATCCAGGGCATACATAGACAAGACTTGTACTTCTTGAGCAATACCTTTCGACTCAAAAAATTTAATAAATCTCGAAATTGTTGTCGCACCTCCCCCGCCCCTCGAGATAGGAGGAACGATCCAAATAATCCTCTTCGGAGCTACATCTTGAGATGTGGACAAATGAAGGGGATGATTTAAGTCAACAAAACTCTCTGCTACTTCATCAATATGACCAGTTGAAGTACTAAATGAAATCCTTCGATTCAACTTTTTTAAGAATTTGAATGGATGTGCAATCGCGAATCCTAAAACCCTAAGTACATGCATCATGTCAAACCTTCCTATTCCTCGCCAAAGAATTCCAAGTAATCAAAAATGTGAACCGTTGAAGTCGATGAGTTACTAGCAAATTGAGGTCAGAACATAAACTCCCAAGTCGAAGAAAGGTGAATTGCCTTATTCCCTCTGAAAAAGTTTTTAGGATAATTCTCCAGAAAGGAAACTCTAAGGTTTTCATGCCACTCATTATGTGGCCTTCAAAGTGCCCTAATGCTTCTAACTTTCCCCGAGAATAACTTGATCCCAATGACTCCCGATTTAAGTGCACAACCCCTTGCTGAAAAAATATTGCAAGCCTGAGTCCATGTTCACGTGCCAGTTTGGCCCAATAAAGATCTTCTGCAAACGAAACACTTGGAAAGGGCAGCAATTCTATTGACTCCCGGCTGTACAAAGCGAAATTATGTGACCACCAACCGATCGAACTTCCAGAGCAGTTAGCATAATCAATCGAACTAAGTTCAGTAAACATTTCTTCAAAAATTCTGTCAAATAATGGTGAACTTGAATAATGCCGTAAGCATAGCGCATCAAGCTTGTTAAGTATGAAGTAATCAAGCAACACTTCCAGATTTACATTGTGTGTTAGGTCAGAATCTTGAGTTGTAATGATTATGTACTCACAACTAGTTTGGTTAAACAAATCATTACGTGAATTCCCATGATTAAAAGTTTCCTTAACACAAGTACTATATTTTAAGGATATTCTCAGAGAATTAGCGATCTTCAAAAGTCTTTCTTCACATGTGTCTGACCTAAACGCATCTACTGTTTCAATCACAACCAATTCAGAAATGATGTTTTTCTCGAGAAAAATAAGAAGTTTGACAAAAAAATCCTCTTGTGGCTTGTAAATTGGAATACAAACAGAGATAGTGTTTTTATACATCAGCAACTCATTCAATCAAGTCTTCAAATGTAACATTGAGTTTTCTCGTTTTCTGATCCAGAACCTTCTGCAAATATTTTCCATAGTCACTATTTCGGTAATTTGAAATACTTTTCTTTAGTTCCGCTGCATCAATCCACTTACTGTTAAATGCAATCTCTTCAAGACATGCAACTTTTAGTTGGCTTGTTTCTTCTACTACTCTTATAAAATTACTTGCATCATTAAGTGATTTCGCAGTACCAGTATCAAACCAGGTCGTCCCTCTCTCAAGAATTTTGACATTTAGTTGATCCAGTTCGAAGTAAATCTGATTGATTGAGGTAATTTCAAGTTCACCCCGATCGCTTGGTACTATTCTTTCTGCAAACTCGACGACTCTCGAATCATAAAAATATAGGCCGGGAATAACAAAATCTGATTTAGGGTTTCTAGGTTTCTCTTCAAGAGAAACCACCTTAGAATCCGAATCGAATTCTATGACGCCATAATTAGATGGGTCCTCAACTTTGTGAGCAAATACAGTCGCACCCGCATCAACTTTAATCTTTTGCAATTGTCTACCTAATCCTGACCCATGAAAAATGTTGTCACCCAAAACCAACGCGACCTCCTCATTACCTATGAAAGACGCACCGATCAAGAAAGCTTCTGCAATTCCATTTGGCTTTTTTTGAGTTCCAAATTGAAAGGTAACGCCGTAATTTGAGCCGTCTCCAAGTAACTTCATGAATGTGTCAGAATCGTCGGGGGAAGTAATTATCAATATTTCTCTAATCCCGGCCAAAAACAACGTTGCAATAGGATAATGAATTAGAGGTTTATCGTAGACTGGGAGTAATTGCTTGCTGATACCTTTGGTGATTGGCCACAGACGAGATCCAGTACCACCTGCAAGAACAATTCCTTTCATACCTTAATTCTAGAGGGTATAGTGGCAATATAGTGACGATTGGAGCGGACATTTGAAATTGCTAATTACAGGTGCCGCTGGGTTTATTGGTTCAAACTTTTTGAGAATGATTGACGAGGGTTACTTTAAGGAAATTACTGCGGTTACAGTTGTTGATAAAATGACTTATGCGGGGGTCAATGCGAACCGCAAATCGCTATCTAACGTTTCAGAATATCATTTCTTAAAGGGGGATATTTGTGACTTTGATTTGGTTAAATCACTCCTTCAGGATGTTGACGCAGTAGTTAATTTTGCAGCTGAGTCACATGTAGATAGATCGATAGAACGTACCTCAGATTTCGTTCAGACAAATATTGTGGGAGTCCAAGTTCTACTGGATGCGATTAAAGCCTCTAGGCGAAAAATTCGGTTGTTGCAGGTTTCAACAGATGAAGTTTACGGATCTATCGAAGAAGGTTCTTGGATCGAGGAAAGTCCACTTCAGCCCAACTCGCCTTATTCCGCGAGTAAATCTGGGGGTGAATTGTTAGCTCGTTCATACAATCGAACGCACGGTATTGATGTGGTTATTACTCGTTGCAGTAACAATTACGGTACCCACCACTTTCCAGAGAAGTTGATTCCACTCTTCATCACGAATTTAATTGAAGGAAAGAAAGTCCCAGTGTATGGAACAGGTGAGAATGTTCGGGACTGGTTACATGTAGATGATCACTGCCGGGGGATTTATTCTGTTTTAATGAATGGGCGTTCCGGTGAGGTTTATAATATTGGAGGTGGTCGTGAGCTAACCAATAATGAAATTACTACCTTGATTCTTGAGGCTATGGAGGCCGATGAGTCATCGATTGAGTACGTAGAAGATAGAAAAGGGCATGACCTCCGTTACAGTGTTGACTGGACGAAGATCAATCGAGAATTAGGTTATGAGCCTCAGATTAAGTTTGAAGATGGTCTTAGAGAAACCATTCAGTGGTATCGAGATAATGAAGCGTGGTGGAAACCACTTAAGAATCGCTAATTAGTAAATGACTTGGTTAATTACAGGTGCTTCAGGACAATTAGGAATTGCGGTTTCGCAAGAGCTTGGCGAACAAGGGTTCTTGTTTAATGCATGCGGTTCAAAAGATTTGAATATTACTCAGGGACCGTTTGTTCGAGATTTTGTCTCAGATTTGTCACCAAAAGTGATGATTAATTGTGCTGCTTGGACAGATGTTGATGGAGCTGAAACAAATGAGCTTCAGGCCTCCAAGGTAAATAGTGACGGCGCAGAAAATTTGGCACTGGCTGCAAAGAACTGTGGAGCCAGGCTAATTCATGTTTCAACAGATTATGTGTTTTCAGGTGAGAGCAAAACTCCATGGCAGGTAGACGATGCGACTAATCCTCAATCAGCATATGGGCGGACAAAAGCGGATGGAGAAGGTCGAGTACTTGGGGTTTATCCTGAAAAAACTTCAATTGTTCGAACTGCTTGGCTGTATAGCCCTTGGGGTAAGAATTTTGCAAAGACAATGACGCGGCTTGCGATCAATTCTGATAGTGAAGTTCGGGTTGTAAATGACCAAATGGGACAACCAACTTCTGGGATGGATCTTGCAAAACAACTTGTTGAGCTCAGTCTTTCCAATTTGCCAGCAGGCATTTATCACGGTACAAATTCAGGTCAAGGAACATGGTTCGAGTTTGCGCAGGAGATATTCAAATTAACGGGAGCTGATACCAATCGAGTAGTTCCTGTTTCCTCAAGTGAATATCCACGCCCAGCAAAGCGTCCCGCATACTCTGTATTAAGCCATGATGGGTGGACAAAGACAACCGTGCAACCGATGAGAGATTGGCGAATCGCACTTGAAGAAGCGATACCTGCAATCATTTCTGCAGTGAAGGCGGAAGGATAAGAGCATGAAATTAACACCACTTGGCATTGAAGGAGCTTGGTTAGCAGAGTCACCTGTCTGGAGTGATGATCGTGGATTTTTCCGTGAGTGGTTTAAATCAAATGATATTAAGAAAGCAACCGGCAGAGACTTTGGAATCAAACAAGCCAATATCTCACTTTCATCGCGTGGAACGCTTCGCGGGATTCATTACAGTATTGCGCCGCGAGGTCAAGCAAAATGGATTACATGTGTTTCAGGGTCAATCAAAGATGTGATTGTTGATATCCGCCCAGAATCAAAGAGTTTTGGGCAATGGATTGAGATTGAATTAAGAGGCGATTCGGGCGACGCAATTTTCATCAGCGAAGGCCTAGGCCATGGATTTGTATCGCTTGAGGACAACACAGCCGTTGTATACTTAATTTCTACGCCATTCTCCCCAGCGCATGAATTTGAAATCAATCCTCTCGATGAGAAAATTGGAATTAATTGGGGAATGGATTTGAGCGAGCTAAAGATTTCTGACAAGGACGAGAATGCACCAACACTTGCCGATCGACTAGCAGAGGGAAAGCTTCCTAATGAGCAAGTGTGATGCCAACCTAGGCAAAAGAATTTTGCAGCTCTTGTCACATTTTTGGCAAGCAATTACGCGTTTAGTTTGAAAAGGAGATAAAGATGGGACCATTAGAAATTTGGCCAGAGTCATCACTGGTTAAGTTTAATTTTCTCAAATCCGTATATTTAAACAAGAAAATTCTTGTGACAGGTGGGGCTAGTTTTATTGGCTCACATCTTGTTGACGCACTGCTAGAAATGAATTGTAAAGTTCGCGTGATAGACGATTTTTCCTCAGGGAAATTAGAAAATCTTCAGATTGGCCACAACAATCTTGAGATCATCGGTGCTGATATCTTTACTTTAAATGATTTGAATTCACTTTTTATTGGGTTTGACTTTGTATTCCATTTGGCTGCCATTCACGGCGGACGGGGATTTATTGAAAAACATCCTGATAAAATGATGAAAAATTTAGGGATCGATACCAAAGTCTTCCAAGCCGCAATTCAGAATGAAGTTAAATGTGTAGTACATGCTTCAAGTGCCTGCGCGTATCCAATTTCACTGCAAAGTAACCTTGGAGCTACAAATACTCTCTCCGAAAGTAATTCAGGGTCAATGGAAAGTGAGAACGCTTACCCTGACGGTGCATATGGCTGGACAAAGCTTATCGGTGAGTATCAATTGAAAACGATGACTCTTAACTCGAAGACAATAGGACGTTCAGCGCGCATATTCACGGCATATGGTGAGCGTGAGAATGAAAGCCATGCCGCCATTGCTCTAATTTCGAAAGGTCTGTTAAATCTTGACCCATACCCAATTTGGGGTAGTGGACTACAAACACGAAATTTTACATATGTCACTGACACGGCTATAGGCTTATTGCTGATAGGTGCTTTTGAATCGAATAATCATTTTGAAATCCTAAACATTGGAACCTCAAATCACGTAACAGTAAATGATTTTGTACAGACTATTTTTGATGTTATTGGATGGAAACCTCAAGAAATATATAGAGATTTAGAAAAACCACAAGGTGTTGCAGCCCGTGCGTCTAATAATGAATTAATTAGATCAGTGTTTAATTGGGAGCCGTCAGTTTCTATTCAAGAAGGTCTTGAGCGCACTATCGAATGGTATAGGAATCAAAAAGACCGTCCAAATTCACCCATAGAGTTAGAAAAGCTTCTTGAGAACAGGTAGTTAATGTGGAAGGGCAACAGAGTAAAAAAGCAACTATGCTCGCAAATAACTGGGATAGATTTGGCGGGCGAGCTCTAGATGTTTTAAACGGCTATGTGCTTTCTATAAAACTAGACTGTGACTTTGCTTTCTATTGGCCAGAAGACCAAAGGTTTCCTGAAATGGAAGAACAAATCAACTTTTTCTCTCAAAATTTCATCGACAAGTTTAGAATCACTACCTGCCCAACAACGGAAAACATTCAGAATTTTGATTTCAATCTAGTATCGCTACTTGAGGCTAAAAAGGTTACAAGTGAGTTGGATGGCACCCAATTCTTTAGAAATCCTGACTTTATGAGTTTGCCAAAGTTCACAGACGAAGACGAAGTTACTGCCCGACGAATCTATTCTGAAACAGCAAAATCAATAATGTCGCCGCCGCTGTTAATTTTATGGAGTGAATTGAGGAAGAACTATTTGAATAGCAATGCCGTGCATGGGCGGTACGGAGACTTGGTCACCGGCTCATTCAATCAATACGTAGACACGGGCAAATACATCGACAGTTATAGTCTAAAAATTTTGTTGGAGAAATTAACAAGGGTAGATGGAAAGATTGTCATTCTTTCTGATACGCCCCAGATATCTAAAGCTTTAGAAAGATTAATTGGGGTAAAGCTTTTACCTACAGAAACTGTTGAGTCCAAAGCCCGAAAGTTAAGCCACTTTGAACAACAAACGATCGAACTTCTCATAATGGCCTCTTGTAAGGCTATTTACGCATCTAGCTCAAGTGCTTATTCAATTTTGGCATCAAGGATTGGAAATATCCCAATCAGATTAATTCGAGAAGAGCTGAACTACGCTTCGATTTCTATCTCATGGGCGGGAAATCGCCGAGCGCACTATTCGAAGTTTAGTCGAAAGATTCGATCCCGGGTAAGGTCTCGGGACTCTATGAGCATTCTTCAGCATTACTGGAAAAATATTGAATTTGAAGAAGTTAGAGATTTTTCACGTGATGCAAGCAAAGTCGACAAGGAATATGTACTGTCGCTTTGCGTTGAGGCAATTATCGCAAAAATTGATGGGGATTCAAAAAAGGCAAAAACTAAAGTAGAAAAGGCCGAGAACCTAGCTCGTTCAAGACTCCACATTCATCATGACCCGTTGCTCCTCTCTTTATTGGTGAAGTACTGGTTAGTGAAGAAAGATTTCCCATTGGTAATTGAGGCGATAAAGAGTGAAATTATGGCACTCAACCCATATCAATTTTCAAAGCACGAAGCCTTGATCTGCATACTTAATTGGGAATTCAAGAAAGTCGATAACATTTCTGAATCAAAGAAAGTTGATTTGGAAACCGCTTGGAATGAAATCGTTAGGAGCGACGAGACTGAAATTTTGTATGCATTACTTAAAATTTTAATGGAAACGGAATTCTAAAAAACGCATAGATACAAATGATCGAATGTGGCTTGGGCCGGGATCGAACCGGCGACCTAACGATTTTCAGTCGTTCGCTCGTACCAACTGAGCTACCAAGCCAACAAAGATCTTGCTAGTAGTTGCCCACCAGTACGTATGGCACACA
>Ga0164292_10003213_pt1 | contig 13358 bp, 10 predicted proteins | sample GEODES117metaG_FD_111486 | JGI IMG/M metagenome (GOLD analysis project Ga0164292, IMG submission 111486) | Eutrophic lake water microbial communities from Lake Mendota, Wisconsin, USA - GEODES117 metaG | ecosystem: Environmental > Aquatic > Freshwater > Lake | place: USA: Lake Mendota... | reverse complement strand
GGGCTCAACAACAAGGCGAAGCTGGCATTGAAAAAGGGCTACGGTTTCAAGTCATATGAAGCGGTTGAAATCGCCCTATATCACCAGCTCGGAAAGCTTCCTGAGCCAAATCGAACCCACAGACTCTGCTGACGAGGCATAGTGTTTAGGCATGAGTCAGATTATTCGAAAGCACAACGCCTTATTATCTCCATCACCCTTCTTCGTATGCAAAGGCTGTATGTTTGTCGGCCAACGTTTTTAACTGCTAGCAAAGTATTAACAACGATGCTGTTCATCTTCAGGCAGTCGCTGCCGACCGATCAGTATTCAACCGACAGGTTGTAGTTAAACACATTTCGAGCGTGCTATATCCCTCATTCCTTAAGCGGACAGAGTGGCACGATGAAGGCAAGGTGCTTGCATTGATGGCTAAGCAGAATCAATGTATCGCTGGGGGAGGCAATGTCTCTGTAGTTTATGCGTCGAAAATGGAGTGTTCATTCATGGAAGTGAATGGCATTGTTTTTCTGATTACGCATACTGATTTGTTGAATAACGCCGATTCTCCAAGAACTATTGTGTTCAATAGCGCACTTAATTCATGGGTGTGACATGGTTGGTTTAGCAAGTAACCTTTGGGACATTGAGCAATGACTGGCATCATGCTTTTTGTTGCAACATCTTCGTGCAAGAATTACGCGATTGCTAAGCGAATTCCAACACTCTCGCATCGGCTCGACATAGAACCCGATTTCAACAAAAAAGTTGCCTATTTTCTGAGGGGCATGCAACTGCAAGGCTTGACTAGTTAGGGAGAAAGCTCTAATCTCGCAAACAGCTTCATAAAATTCCTGAATGCTCAGTTGCCACAGAATTAAAAGTTCTTATAGTCTTTAGTCGTCAAGTCATGCACATAAGGACCCTGGAGCTTTTTTGCTCTATCGCGGAGCACCGTAGCTTCTCTCGGGCGGCAATTAGCCATTCGGTGACCCAAAGCGCTGCCAGTCAAGCGGTTAGTCAACTTGAATCGGTGCTTGGAATCCGGCTTGTAGACCGCTCTAAACGCCCTTTAGTCCTCACCCCTGCCGGTGAGATTTATTTTTCTGGCTTGATAAAATTGCTTCGAGGCCTAAGGCGACTTGAGCAAGACGTCAAAGCATTGAATGGTCGACTTGAAGGAATTGTCAGTGTTGCGGCGATTTATTCCTTAGGCTCAACGTATATGCCGATTGCCAGAGAGATTTTTCGCAGGACTAACCCACACATTGAAGTCACCATGGATTACGGATCTAGCGATGCTGTCGCTCGGCTAGTTGAGCACGGCGAGGCGGATTTGGGGCTAGTTAGCTACCCGAAAAGTAGTCGCAAGCTTCGCTTTATACCCTGGCTGGACGAACAAATGCATTTTGTCGCTTCTAAAAACCACGAACTTTCTAAGCGAACTCAATTCAGGTTAACTGATGCTATCGGCTCGGAATTCGTCGGATTTGAATCTGGTTTGAAGATTAGAAAAGCCATAGATTCCTTCCTCTCCAAGCGAGGGGTCTTTGTCAATGTTACTATGGAGTTTGACAACATCGATTCGATAATTCGTGCAGTGCAAGCAAACGAAGCTATCACGATCCTCCCTGTTTCAACAGTTAGAAAAGAGTGTGCAGACGGATCATTGCAGGTTCTTTCTTGCGACGAAGTAACATTGTCGAGACCGCTTGGCATTATTCTTCCTAGGTCGGGCGGGTCGTCGCGAGTTATTGAGAGTTTTGTCTCAATGCTTACTGATAGGCAATATTTCAAATCTGATGATCGCGACTCCTCTTTCCAGCATCATAATGATTTGAGTGGCTGTATGTCTTTTTCGACGGAGCAAAAGTCTCGAAGCCGGAAGTGTTGAACCACATAAAAGAAAAGATCGAATGAATCAAGTCTTGTAGGTCAAAATTACGTCAGCAACTAATTGTCCCGTATTTTAATTAATCTTAAATGACTAACAGAAATCATTTGCCTCAGAAGCAAGGCCTTTACGATCCCAGTTTGGAAAAAGACTCGTGTGGAGTTGGCTTCATCGCGAACATAAAAGGCGTCTCGAGTCACCAAACAGTTCTTGATGCCGACACAATTCTCCGCAATATGGATCATAGGGGCGCCTGCGGTTGCGAGACAAATACGGGCGATGGCTCTGGAATTTTATGCGCACTACCTCATAAGTTCCTTGCACGGGTAGCCAATGAAGATTTGGGGGTATCCCAACTACCTGAACCGGGGCGCTACGCCGCCGGACTGATCTTCCTGCCTTCAGACGCAGCAGAACGAGAAAAGTGCCGCCAAGCCGTAAACAATTTGGTAGAAAATTCTGGGCAGATTTTGCTAGGTTGGCGAGATGTCCCGCAAGACGCGTTCGGAGCAGACATCGGTCCAACGGCTCGTAAAAGCGAACCGGTAATTCAGATGCTCTTCGTGGCGGCAAGTCCAGATTTAAAGGGGGATGCTTTTGAAAGGAAGCTTTACATTATTAGGAAACAAGCTAGTCACATTCTCCGCGGGAGTTCGGAGCTTAAGCAGGCATTAATGTTTTATATTTGTTCACTCAGCACGAAAGTGATCATCTACAAAGGGATGTTGACGCCTGCACAATTGCTTCCATATTTCAGTGATCTACGCGAGAAAGATTTCGCCACCCATTTAGCAATGGTGCATAGCCGGTTCAGTACTAATACGTTCCCTTCTTGGGACCGTGCACAACCATTGCGATTTATGAGCCATAACGGCGAAATTAATACCTTGCGCGGCAATAGCAATTGGATGCGTGCCAGAGAGGGGGCAGCAAAGAGCGTTTTGTTTGGAGAAGACTTGCAAAAATTGTTCCCTGTGATTGAACCGCATCTCAGCGATTCAGGCACTTTTGATAACGTACTCGAATTCCTTTTAATGAACGGAAGGACACTCCAAGAGGCCATTATGATGATGGTCCCGGAAGCGTGGCAGAAACACGATTCGATGCCAGAAGAGAAAAGGGCTTTTTATGAGTATTTTTCCTGTTTGATGGAGCCTTGGGATGGCCCGGCATCAATCGTTTTCACCGACGGTGACTACATCGGTGCAACTTTGGACAGAAACGGCCTTCGGCCGAGTCGGTACTATTTGACACACGATGATCGCGTCATTATGGCAAGTGAAGTAGGTGTGCTTCCGCTAGATCCGGCTCTAGTAAAGCATAAAGGCAGGCTTCAGCCAGGTCGAATGTTTTTAATTGACTTCAACGAGGGGCGGTTGATCCCTGATGACGAATTAAAGGGGGGATTTGCGAAGCGTCGCCCCTACGGGCAGTGGCTCAAAGACCAACGAATTCGACTCTCTGACTTACATCCTGAAGTTGAGCCTCATGGGTTTGACAAACAGACCCTTCTCTCGCGCATGCAGGCTTTCGGTTACACGTCTGAGACCATGGCGTTCATGTTACAGCCGATGATTCAGGAGAGTAGAGATCCAATAGGATCGATGGGTAATGACAGTGCACTTGCTTGCCTCTCAGACCAGCCGCGGATGATTTATGACTATTTTAAGCAGTTGTTTGCTCAGGTAACGAATCCCGCGATAGATTCCATACGAGAAGAGGTGATCATGTCGCTTGAGTGCTACATTGGTCCCGAGGGGAATCTTCTTGAGGCATCCCCGGCTAACTGCCACAGGCTTTTATTAGACCAACCGATTCTAACTAATGAGGAACTAGCCTCCTTAAAGCATTTGAATTTCAGAGGTTGGTGCAGCGCGATCATTGATATCACGTTTGATAGATGCGATGAGAACGAGGGACTACTGAAAGCAATTGAACGAATTTCCACAGAATCTGAGTCGGCTGTCGATCGAGGAATTCAGATTATCATTTTGACAGATCGCGGCGTTAACAGCCAAAGAGTCCCTGTCAGCTCATTAATGGCAGTAGGTGCGGTTCATCATCACCTTGTCAAAAGGGCCAAAAGAACCCAAGTCGGAATCGTCGTTGAAACGGGAGAAGCAAGAGAAGTGCACCATCACTGCTTACTCGCAGGTTATGGCGCTGATGCGATCAACCCATACTTGGCCTTCGAGTCGCTTTGGCAGGCTAGACGCGACGGACTTTTAGGCGACAAAGTTGATTCGGACGATAAAGTAGTTACCCTTTACAGGAAAGCCGTAGCCAAAGGAATGCTTAAGGTTATGGCCAAGATGGGAATAAGTACTTTACAAAGCTATAAAGGCGCTCAAATCTTTGAGGCGTTGGGGCTGAAAGACGAGGTAGTAGATATATGTTTTTGTGGTACTCCAAGCCGCATCCAAGGTGTAGGTTTCGACGTGCTCGCGAAAGAGTCGCTAAGACGGCACGCTATTGGATACCCACTTCGAATCGATGAACGTGCAGGCCAGCTGCCCAATCTCGGCGAATTTCACTGGAGGGCAACTGGTGAGAAGCATGCTTGGTCGCCGAACGTTATAACCGATCTACAGCTAGCCGCTCGCGATAACAGCCAGGATGCTTATTGGCGGTTTGCTACTGCCATTAACGCTGACAACCGCAACCGATGCACACTGAGAGGGCTGTTGAGCTTATCCGAAGGTGTGGCAGGGCTCCCTGTGCCTTTGGAAGAAGTGGAGCCGGCGAAGGATATAGTCAAGAGGTTTTGTACTGGGGCAATGAGTCTAGGTAGTATCAGCTCTGAATCTCACGAGACACTTGCAATCGCAATGAATAGAATCGGGGGAAAGAGCAACACCGGTGAAGGAGGAGAAGATTCAGCTAGGTTTTCTCCACTGCCGAATGGCGACTCGAAACGATCAGCCATCAAGCAAGTAGCCTCAGGAAGGTTTGGTGTGACGATCGATTATCTAACAAATGCTGACGAAATTCAGATAAAAATTTCGCAAGGTGCTAAGCCCGGAGAGGGAGGGGAACTTCCCGGAAAAAAGGTCGACCAGGCAATCGCGAAAATACGGCATAGTACTCCTGGGGTCGGTCTTATAAGCCCACCGCCTCATCACGATATCTATTCTATTGAAGATCTTTCGCAACTGATCCACGACTTAAAGAACGCAAATCCCTCAGCCCGCATAAGTGTGAAACTAGTTAGCGAGGTCGGTGTGGGTGTAATTGCATCAGGCGTGGCAAAAGCTCATGCAGACCATATCCTTATTGCTGGTGACACTGGAGGAACCGGTGCATCTCCTCTTACGAGCATTAAACACGCTGGGCTACCGTGGGAGCTTGGGCTTGCAGAAGCTCACCAAGTGCTGGTTCTCAATGATTTACGTAGCAGAGTAATTTTGCAGACTGATGGCGGACTGAAAACCGGCAGGGATGTTGTGATCGCCGCCTTACTTGGAGCAGAAGAGTATGGTTTTGCAACAGCTCCCCTTATAGCATTAGGATGTATCATGATGCGAAAGTGCCATCTTAATACTTGTCCGGTTGGGATTGCTACCCAAGATCCAGAGTTGCGAAAGCGATTTACTGGAAAGCCAGAACATGTCGTAAATTATCTTTTCATGGTCGCAGAAGACGCTCGTCGCATAATGGCCAGTATGGGCTTTCGGTCGATTAATGAGATGATCGGACGCAGCGACTGCCTAAAGACGGACGACGCAATTAAACATTGGAAAACAGATGGGCTGGACTTAAGTCAGATCCTTAAGCCAGCCCAAAAGGTCAAGCCAGAATCAATCACCAGACATTGCATCCCACAGGATCATGGCTTGGAGAAATCTTTGGATATGAGAGTAATTGTTCCAGCCGCAGAAAAAGCGATCAGGGAAGGTTGTCCAATTTCAATAGAAACGCCAGTTTTGAATATCAATCGAACTGTTGGCACTATTTTATCACATGAAATCGCTAAAAGACACGGCCTCAAAGGACTTGAAGACAACACCATCCGAATTCGTCTTTCCGGTACAGCGGGCCAGAGTTTGGGTGCGTTTTTAGCTCGAGGGGTCACCATAGAGCTTGAAGGCGATGCTAATGACTACGTAGGTAAAGGACTTTCAGGGGGCACACTAATTATCTATCCTCCTAGGGAGAGTGGGTTTTCTGCGGAAGACAACATTATCGTCGGAAACGTTTGTCTTTACGGAGCAACAAGCGGCTATGCCTATCTAAGAGGTCGTGCAGCGGAGAGATTTTGTGTAAGGAATAGCGGTGCGAACGCGGTAGTAGAGGGCGTTGGCGATCACGGTTGTGAATATATGACGGGAGGTAGAGTAGTCATACTTGGGCCCACCGGTCGCAATTTCGCCGCAGGAATGTCCGGCGGAATTGCTTATGTTTGGCAAGATGAGAACTCTTTTCGAATGAATTGCAATCTCTCAACTGTTGAACTTACCAGGATTTTGTCTACAACCGAAGAAAACGATGTCCGGTCACTTATCATGAACCATTTCAATCTTACTAAAAGCAAGCAGGCAGAGACGGTATTGGCGAATTGGCAAACGTTTGTTAAAGCGTGCATTAAAGTTTTGCCTAACGAATACAAGGCTGCCATTAGTGATAACGAATTCTCGCATGTAGCTCAAAACCCAACTACAGCGTGACATTCGCTTTTAAACCCGCAATCGTTATACAGGCCAGTGCTAATGATAGCATGGGCCACAGACGAGTCCAACAGAGAACGGTATCGCACTTATAGCAGAGTTTCGGGGAAGATTGGGGAATATGATCAATTTAAGGGATGGCCAACACGAACCGGGTAATGTCGGATGTGCAAAACCGAAAATCCAACTCTACAACACACTTTCAAAATCCAAAGAGATTTTCGAACCGTTGAATTCACCAAAGGTGGCAATGTACCTTTGCGGACCAACTGTCTATGCCGAGTCCCACATTGGCCACATGGTTGGCCCGGTTGTATTTGACACGATAAAAAGATATCTAACCTATTGCGAGTACGATGTAACTTGGGCTGTAAATATTACAGACATTGATGACAAGCTTATTGCTAAGAGCCACGAACGCGGGGTCCCAATCAGTCAGATCGCCGTCGAGATGACAGGGGATTATCTAGCCAATCTCCGCGACTTAGGTGTTGATCAAATTGATTTCCTCCCGAGAGCTACTGATCATATTGATGAGATAATTGATTTTATCCGCCTTTTATGTCTTAATGGATTCGCCTACGAGTCGGATGGCGATGTTTTCTTTGAGGTCGCGAAGGATTCTAATTATGGAGAGTTGTCGAATCGGTCAGTGAGCGATATGAGAGGAGATGGCGGCGGGGCAGGCGGGAAGAAAAGGGCTGCAGGTGATTTTGCACTTTGGAAGGCCGCCAAGCATGGTGAACCATCCTGGCAGAGTCCTTGGGGCCGTGGGCGGCCTGGATGGCATATTGAATGTTCCGCAATGAGCAAGAAACTCTTTGGAGAGACATTTGATATACACGGTGGCGGACTTGATTTAATGTTTCCCCACCACGAGAACGAACTCGCGCAAAGCTTCTGTTGTCACAATAAGCCCATGGTCAAGTATTGGCTGCACAATGGACTAATGCGGTCAGGATCTAGTGGTAAGGTTGGAGGCAGATCAACCAAGAATAGCGATCTCAATTATTCACCGGAAGAGAAAATCAGTCGAAGCAAAGGTGCAGGTGGCTTGTCGACGCTCATAAACCGGTATGGCGGCGAGTGCATCAGATTTTTTTTGCTTCGCACGCACTATCGATCCACAATTCTCTATGAAGACGATTCATTGAATGAATCGGATACTTCGCTTATGTCATTCTACAGGTTTTTTAGCAGATTTTCTGACATAACAGGAAAATCGTTTTACGATATGTCTGCACCAAGACGGCGGGCCAATCTGATAGAGTCGGAAGTGCAGGATAACACTATTAAAGATGCGATCAATCTTCGAGAAAGCTTTCTGTCCGCTATGGATGACGACTTCAACACAGGCTTGGCGGTTGGTTTCCTTTTTGATTTGGTTCGACTGATTAACCGACACATCGATTTACATAACTTGTCACGTGGTTTCGATGCCTCCAAGCCTGCCTGGATGGTGCTAATGAAATCTACGGAAATTCTTCGAGAATTAAGCTTACTTCTCGGACTCTTTAAAAAACCGCGAAGCGAGAGCGCTCATTCGGTTGCATCGAGCGAGCTAACGAATTCCCTTATGCAGATGATCATCGACCTCAGGAAGCAAGCTAGGCAAAGTCGAGACTATGCGACAAGTGACAAAATAAGAAACCGGTTAGGAGAGCTGAATATCCAATTGTTGGATAAAAATGACCACACTTCCTGGGAATTTGGAACTTAACTTTGCGATGACGAAAATCCTAGGACTAGATCCGGGTTTAAACACTACAGGCTATGGGGTGATTACTAGCCTCAACGGTGACGTAAAACTACTGGAAGCTGGAGTAATTAAAACAAACTCATGTTTGACTTTCGAAATTCGGCTACAGGAACTGCATCGGGGGATTTGTGAAGTTTTAAGTGACCATTGTCCGGATCTAGTTGCGATTGAGAAACTGTACTCCCACCGTCAAAGAGTAACAACTGCCATTCTGCTGGGACACGCTCGTGGAGTAATCTTTTTGGCTGTTGCGCAAGCAGGTTTAAGGATTTCAGCGTATGAACCAACAAAAGTAAAAAAAACGCTTACGGGGAATGGTCACGCCTCGAAAACTCAAGTACAGAAAGCTGTATCGCTACAATTAGGACTCAAGACTCTCCCGCAGCCTTTCGATGTTTCTGACGCGTTGGCGATTGCGCTGTGCGATTTTTACAGACTTTGAACAATCTCATGCTGGAAGGCTATCCGGCGTGGATACGAAAGGAACGTAAATTGATAGTTTCAATATCAGGAAAGCTCAAACTGATACGCGACGAATCTGTTATAGTCGAGATTGCACCCTTCGAGTATGAAGTTTTTGTTGCGGGTTACACAAGACGGCAGCTTGAAAGTATGTCACAGCAAGCTGTTCGTTTCGAGACTATTGAGTTTATAGATGGGAATGCCTCTCAGGGGGGTAAGCTAACACCCCGACTTATAGGTTTTCTCACTGCACCCGAGAGACAATTTTTCGAGTTGTTTTGTAGTGTTGATGGAGTTGGCATGAAGAAGGCACTAAGGGCAATGGTTCGCCCGGTCAAAGAGTTGGCGACACTAATTGAGCAGCAGGACTCAAAAGGCCTGTCCGCCTTGCCAGGAATTGGCCCCGCAACAAGCGAAAGGATTATCGCAAAGTTACGACGCAAGATGCCCCGCTTCGCACTTATGGTCGATACCGCACCAGCACGAGAACAAAATGAGATGACTACTTCGGTAGTAACGGAAGCATTTGAAGCACTGGTGAGCCTTGGGCATACCGAATCTGACGCGAGGCTACTTCTCGACGGAGTGTTATCGAGTGGCAAGCCATTTAATGACACTGAATCACTTTTAACGGCAATTTATCAAAGACATTCGCGGACGAATTAATGTTTATCACACTTGACGGAATCGATGGCAGTGGAAAGACAACCCAGGCGTCTCTTCTGTCCGAGTCGCTCGTAAACTTAGGGCTAGATGTTGTCCACACCAGGGATCCTGGGAGTACAATCGCTGGTGATGTAATTCGAAATTTGTTGTTGAATTCTGACACGCCACTCCACCGTCGATCTGAGGCGATGCTCTTTATGGCGGCAAGAAGCGAGTTAGTAGAAGAAGTTATAATTCCCTCCCTTAGGGCGCGCAAGGTTGTGGTGTCCGACCGTTTTTTGTTAGCAAACATTGCATATCAAGGTTGTCAAAACCCACAGGATCAGAACTTTCTAAAATCAACCGACCTATGGCTTTCAGGGATTTGGGCTTCCGCTGGACTTATACCTGATTTGACGCTGCTCCTTGATTTACCCGCTGAAATAGCGATAGATAGACTGACGCAACCGAAAGATAGATTTGAGCGACGAGGAAAACAATATCTTGAACAAGTAAGATTGGCTTTTTTAGACGAATTGCCGCGTTCTGCAAAAAAAACATACGTTCTCGATGCCTCATTACCTTCAGATGAGGTCCATAGAACGATCGCTTCTATAGTTATCCCTGCACTAGGCTTAACCTGACTTACACGCCAGTTCGCAGTAAGGTCGAAATGCTCGCTCCTGCTTGTTTTGCGATACATTGCAAGCCAGTGCCCAAAACTGTTTGCTTGAGAGAAACACTGTAAATTTCTTCCAAATTAACCGTATTTAGATGTCGCTCGAAATCCCAGGTTCGTGACTTCCGCTTCCAGATTAACTAACGCTAAAAGCACCAAGGCATAATCATCGATGAGATGGCTCTGCCTTCTGAACTCTCGGTCGCATACTGTCATTTCAGCGAGCCTCGCAACCGCAGTTTGTAGGCAGAGCCATAATTGAATGGGGGCTACTTTTCGGCATATTCACTGGCGCATGATTTATCATCGAATAAAGTAACAGTTGTATTGGGTGAGAAATGGAACATCAGCTACCCAGGCATCAACAACAAACTAATGCCTACTTCCATCGAGGAAAGCATTTACCTTTGCAATAATTTATTGAATTCATTACAGAATGGCGAAAAAGCGTTCCGTACGGTGTGTCTCCTGCCCTCTTCTTAAATTGTTCCATTGCGACTTCGCTAATTAATACTACACAAGTAGCTTTACCTATTTCTGCTCTTCTTGGCATTTTGCCTGCAACGCCGAAGTCCTAGGTTAAGCGATTAGATGTCACATTGTTTTAATCGGACAATTAAACTCCGGTATTGGCAACGACAATGAGCATGCCTTGTAATCAGTGGTTTTAAATCTGCGACAAATTGACGGAAAACTAAACGAACGTCAAAATAAGCAATCCACCAAATATAGGTGCATATTAGCGAGAATGCGATTCCTAAAATCTGTTTAGAAGTAGCGACAACTTAGTCCCAACCCATTCGCCCTACTGAATACCAAATCGCAGTGCATTGCCGCCTGCTTTCGGCACCTCTTTATCTATAGATATCTATAACCGTCAACAGATTTCAAGTTTCCCAATAGGCATTAATAATAGGCATCTGGAAATCATACTTGACACGTACCGAAAACTTTCAAGCGACTTACCCTTTTCAACTTACATCATGAGCTATGGTCTGCCAGACAGTGATTTAAACTCATCATTGATTCTTGAGCGAATACTTAATTTATTGCCCGATGGAACATGTGTTAATGGAAATCAGATTGACAACCTTTTGAGTAAACTGCACTTTTTGCTACTAAGTGGTCAGAAGGCAATCTGTTCTTTAGCTAGCGTTAACTGCTACCAACTCGGGGGTTTATACAGTAGATTACCGCCCCATTGCAAAAATCGCTACATGCTTTTGCACCTGCTTGTGATGGTCGGAAGTCCAGAATCTCTCAGACTTGCTGTTAAGCACATCAAATCAAGCGATGTCAATTCCTGGAAAATGGGAGCCTATATCCTCAGTCCTTTAATGCAAAAAAAGAAATGGCCGATCGATGCGGTATTCCCAGAGATCTTAGATGCTTTGCAGTGTCCCGGATTAGCTGGACCGATTTTAGATCTGGCGAACCACCTAGTCAGAAATGAACTCCTTGAAAAACACCCTGCATCTCATCGGCTTGATTCACTTTTGCGACTGTTCTCCCAATTGGTTTGCCAACTTGAATCTTTAGAGAGAAATCCTGATTCTTTTTCGGTAGATCCGACAGTGTCAATTAAGCTTCTCGACGCCTCGATATCGATTCTAGTTTCAACTTGCGATGCGATTGGATTAATCGGAAACCCAATCGCCATTCCTAAGCTCAAAGCCGCTCTGAGTATTAAGCACCGCCGAGTTCGAACTGAAGTCGCGTCGACACTTACAAGCTTTAGGGATGAGAAAGGTAAGGATTGTTTATTACAGTTGGCAGCCGATCCGTACTGCCGATTAAGGGTAATTCAATATTGTAAAGAGTTAGGCATAATTGACTTGGTCGACGAATCTTTTCTGACCGACGAAGCTGTCGCCGAAGCAACTTTAGCGATTTGGCTAGCCGAAGCAACACAATTTGGAATTGCACCAACTAGCGTAGAATCGGTTGCACGCCGAAGTCTCTTTTGGCCTGGATACACTGGTAAGGTTGATTGTTTTTTACTTAAATTTGGCTATTCATTTCGAGATAGGAGCTATGTCAACATCGGAATAGGCGGCCCGATTACTTACGCCACTAATACAAGCCTCTGTCAACTCAACATAGACGATGTATTTGCGTTTTATGCCGGATGGCATGTAGAAAACGAGGAGATTGTCATATCAAAACCAACGCTTGAGGAATCTTGTCAGGGAGAAATCCTGGCTGTCGCAAAGCATGCCGAAAAGGAAGGATTTGCCTATCCGCAACTCCTTTATAGTGGGAAGTTCTTCGGGAAGAAAGTCGGAATCTTTGAAGCCTCGAAAGACGAAAAGAAGGTGCTAGTTCTCACGGATGGTTCTTGCTTGATTACAAACAACCCTGGTAATTACCTAGATCCGCTAAAAAGCACCGATCTTTGGCACATCTACGTCGGAAGAGCCTTACTTCGAAAGTTCAATAGCTAAGGATAAACAATAGCGTTACTGCATTTTCCACTCAAGAGAACAGTTGTATGTGAATAGCGGACATTTTTTAGCCGAAGCGTTTTTATACCCACATACATTTTCAGCAATTCCCAGCATGCAGTAAACATCGCTTTTCTGAAATACTCCTAAAGCAATTATAAATGAAGTGGATGAGACTTGAGCATTTTTATTTTTATTGTGCGACGTATCCGGAATTGCTAAAGCAGTTCAGGCAGTCACTGGCGGTTACAGTAACGATTGCTTTGGATATTGCGTTATAGAGTCGTCGCTCAGTTCTTGCCCCAAAACGACACAAGATCGCTTTTATCTTTGCGAAGATCTGCTCGATCGGATTTAGATCTGGTGAATAAGGCGGGAGGAATAGCACCTCTACTCCTGCTGAATGAATCTTGTCGATTATTCGCGAACTTGTATGACTCGATAGATTTTCCATGATCACAATTTAACCGGGACGAAGCGCTGGTAGGAGCAACCAGTCTACAAATAGCTCAAAGATATCAATCGTCGTTGGTCCATTGGTAATCATTGATGCCCGACTACCTTTGCAATCAATCGCATGTGTTAACGTCGTGGTCTCCCAATGGCCATGGGGTACAAACTCTGTCACACGTTGGTCGCTAGGTCTCCAACCGTAGTGGCGAGTCACGTTTGTTTAAGCACCGGTTTCGTCAATGAATATGGGCTTATTGATTTTGAGGCCTCGTCAGCAGAATCTGTGGGTTCGATTTGGCTCAGGAAGCTTTCCGAGCTGGTGATATAGGGCGATTTCAACCGCTTCATATGACTTGAAACCGTAGCCCTTTTTCAATGC
>Ga0164292_10003210_pt1 | contig 13364 bp, 7 predicted proteins | sample GEODES117metaG_FD_111486 | JGI IMG/M metagenome (GOLD analysis project Ga0164292, IMG submission 111486) | Eutrophic lake water microbial communities from Lake Mendota, Wisconsin, USA - GEODES117 metaG | ecosystem: Environmental > Aquatic > Freshwater > Lake | place: USA: Lake Mendota, Wisconsin... | reverse complement strand
TACTCTCCATACGTTCCGTTGATCATGACTCCACTAGTGTACGATCCAAATACCTTCACTCCAAGAAAAGGTATCTTGACTCGTTACGCAATGACTATGGTACGTCCTGAATACTATGGCTTGGTAGTAGTATCTGATCTTAACGTAGTGTAATTTAACTCTACTATAGATTATAAAAGCCCAACCCCGTAAGGTTGGGTTTTTTATTTACTATTGATCAATATTTATTTGAAAGGCGTTATAATATGGTTGACAAAAGTGCTAAGCGTAGACCCAAGAATGAGATTAGGTTTCAAGTGCAACTTAATGAAGAACAGAAAGAAGCCAAGTCAATTATATTAAATAATAAAATAACAGTTTTAAGAGGACAGGCTGGTTCAGGAAAATCTTTAATCGCAGCGCAAATAGCACTTGATTTGCTATTTCGTAAAGAAGTTGAAAGAATTATTTTAACAAGGCCAGCAGTAACATCAGGAGAAGACATAGGTTTTTTACCTGGTTCTAAAGAAGATAAATTAGCTCCTTATACGGCAGCTATATATGACAACATGTATAGACTCTATAATAAGGAAAAGATAGATAAAGAATTAGCAGAAGGTAATATTGAAGTAATACCTTTAGCATTCATGAGAGGAAGAAATTTAAGTAATTGTTGTGTAGTTGTAGATGAAGGGCAGAATATTACTTCTCAACAAATGCAACTTGTGCTAGGTCGTATCTGTAGTGGAACAACAATGATTATATGTGGAGATAGCGCACAGATAGATCTTAAAGACAAAAAACAATCTGGTTTTAATTTCATATGCACTAACTTTAAAGAGGTGCCTGGTTTTGCAGTAATCACTTTGAAAACAAATCATCGTGATCCAATAGTAGAACATATTCTTGAAATATATAAAGCACACGATTAATGGCATCTACAGCAACAACAGTAATATATGATGGAACTCCTGGAGCAATTTCAGGTTCTACTCCATTTGGTTTCTATGATTCAGATCCTAATTTCCAAGCAGATGGTCCTAAAGTAGCAAACTATTGTGCTCGTAAACTAGGATATCCCATAATGGAAGTAGAGTTGCAAGACATAAATTTTTATGCTTGCTTTGAAGAAGCCGTTTCTATTTATGCAGAAGAGCTTTATCAATCTAAAATAAAAGACAACTATCTTTCTTTAGAAGGTGGATCTACAGGATCTATACTAAATAATACTGTAGTAGTACCTAATTTAAACTCTATAATTACTGTAGCTGAAAATTACGGCACTCCTATTCAAGTAGGTGGCTTTGTTGATCAATATAAAAGTGTTTTATATTTAACATCTAGTAAACAAACATATGATTTACAAGCTTGGGCATTATCTGGAAGCTTAATAGCTCCTGGAGATAGATTAGTAGTTAATAGAATTTATTATGAATCTCAGCCAGCAATTAATCAATACTATGATCCATATATTGGAGGTAGTATAAATTATCAAGGAGCAACTGAAAACTTTGGTTGGGCGAGTTATTCTCCTGGTCTAAACTTTGTTTTATTTCCTATTTATTGGGATATATCTAGAATACAAGAGATTGAAATGTCTAATACTGTTAGACGTTCAATGTATTCTTTCTCTATAACAAATAATAAACTAACTATATTTCCTTTTCCTGATAAAGATGGTATCGTTGTATGGATTGATTATGCAAAACAAAGTGAAGTAAGAAGTATAACAGGAAATAGTCCTTATGGTAATGATCAAAGTTTAATTTCTAATCCAGGCTTAGCTCCATATTCAACTATCACATATAGACAGATTAATCATCCAGGTAGACAGTGGATCTATGAATATACTTTAGCATTAGCTTCAGAACTTCTCGGTCTAATTAGAGGCAAGTACTCACAAATTCCAGCACCAGGATCTGAAGTTACTTTAAATTCTGGAGACTTAATAACTAAAGGTCGCGATCAACAAACGGCTCTTAGAGAAAGACTTAGAGGTGATTTTGAAGACATGAGTCGTAGAGCACAGTTAGAACGTAAACAATCTGAAAATCAATCAATATCAAGCACATTAAATGAGGTGCCGATGTTTATATACATAGGATAATATGGCAATGTTTGGATCAACTAGGGATGTGGCTACGTTTAAGATCTTCACAAAGGAGATCGTTGAAGATATTGTGTCTCAACAAGTTGGTTATTATAAAATAAAGTTAAACGATACTCCTGTAAATATATATGGTGAAGCTTTAACTAAGTATTTTATTGGTCCTGTTTTAATACCAGTATTGATAGTAAGAGGGGATTTTAGCAGAATAAGTACAGACTACGGTCCTGATACAGAAAGATCTGTTGACTTTAGATTCTTTAAAGATCATTTAATTGAAGCAAACATTATTCCAGAACTAGGTGATGTAGTTATGTATAATGAAGTTTATTATGAAATAAATAATACAAATGAGAATCAGTTAGTCTTAGGTAAAGATCCTGATTATTCTTATTCAACACCTGTTGAAGGATTCGGACAATCTTATTCTATTATTTTAACTGGTCACTATACTGATCCTGATAAACTTGGTATAACTAAAGATAGATTATAATGGCGATACAAGTAGTTAGACCTGAGAATAGAAAAGAATTTATGAGTAAACTCATTGGGCCTGCTTATGCACCAAGTGAGGGTACTGTACAAAAACCTTTTTCTGAACCAACTAAACTAGGACAACCAGAACAAAATAGAGCTTATGAAATAAGTGAAAGAAAAGATGGAGATAAAGACTTTACTATTGGTATTAAAGATGTTGATGAAGCATTGATGTACTATTTTAATAACTATCTTAAATTATCTGTTGTACAAAATAATGCTAAACTAACTGTTCCTATAATTTATGGCACTCCTGAAAACTGGAAAAGTGTTCAAAGAGACGGTTATTATAGAGATCAAAATGAAAAGTTAATGGCGCCTCTTTTAATGTTTAAGAGAAGTTCTATAACTCAAAATCGCGATCTAGGTTATAAATTAGATGGTAATCAAGCACACAACGTTCAACTATTTAAAAAATCTTTTAGTAAAAGAAATGTCTATAGTAATTTTGGCGTACTAAATAATAGAGTGCCAGAAACAAAATATGTAGTATCAGCAACCCCAGACTATATAACTGTAGAGTATGAATGTATTCTATGGACTTATTTTGTTGAGCAAATGGATAAACTTGTTGAATCAGTAAACTTCGCATCCAGAAGCTATTGGGGTGATCCTAACCGCTTTCTTTTCTACAGTTCAATTGAATCATTTCAAGATAGCATAACCTATGATATAGGTGACAACCGTGCGGTTAGAACAAACTTTACTATTACTTTAAATGGGTACTTAATTCCTGATACTCTAAATAGAAAACTAGCGGCTCCATCTAATGCTTACGGTATTTCTAGAGTGATATTTGGACTAGAAACTTCTAGTGGAACTGAAGAATTTAATGCTAGAGTTAAAAAAGGAAAATCTGGTGGATCTAAATCTGTACTATTAAACGATTCTGTGAATATTGTAAATAATATAACTAACAATACTGGTACTGACGTGGCTGCAATAAATTATTTAAATACCAATAAGACAGTTACAGGAACATTTGTATCTTCTAATACAGTAACATTCCCGAATGGATTTTTAACAGCTCCATCAGGACTTCCTGCAACTAGTGTAACTAATTTTACATTTTTTGTAAACGGTCAATATGTAGAAGCTACTAGTATAACAAGCTTTACTGATAATACAACGTCTTCTACATTAATACTAAATACTACTGCTTTACAATATAATTTAGAAGCATCTGATGTTATTATAGGAGTAGGTAAATTTAACTAATATGGCAAGGTTAAAATTTAAACAAATATTATCTAATCTTCAATATAATGAAGCTAATTCACAACTAACTTTAAGTGGTAGTGGACAAAGTAATGACTTCGTTATATCAGGATCTGTCTATATAACTTCTACATCTCAAAAGACAGGTTCATTGACTATACAAAATATTGATTCTTTTGGAGATTCTGGCAGCTTTGATACTATGGATTTAGGAGATTACTAATATTTATACGTGAGGCTATATAGTCTTTTAGCAAGTATATACTAAATCAACAAAGGGCACATGTCAAACCAGTTTCTTAAGCTTCGCAGATCCGCAGTACCGGGTAGAGTACCCGACACAGCGTCTTTACAATTTGGTGAGATAGCACTTAATACCTATGATGGTTTAGCATTTATTAAAAAATCTGGTTCTAATGGTGAACAAATAGTTACAATAGGTAATACATCTGGTTCATTTACAGGATCTTTTTTTGGCACAGCAAGTTGGGCAGTAAATGCACTTACCGCATCTAACACTCCTAATGCATTTGTAACAGCTATACAAGTATTCCCGGATACTATTCAATTAATTAAAGGAGACGGAGATACAGAAAACTATAATATTAATGATGTAGTACAGGCTCAAAATGCAACCTTAGCTGCAACAGCATCATCTGCCGATAATTTTATAGTAAGAGGTACATTAACAGCTCAAACAATTGTAGCTCAAACAATTACATCATCAACTGATTTTGTAACTGGTTCTACTATATTTGGCTCTCAACTTTCAAATACACATCAGTTTACTGGCTCAGTAAGTATAACTGGATCTTTAACTATAAATGGCTCTTCGTTTACTGCTGCTACTAGTGGAACTAGTGGCACTGCAGGTTCATCAGGTAGTTCAGGTTCAAGCGGTAGCTCAGGTACTTCTGGATCTAGTGGATCATCTGGCAGTTCTGGAAGTACTGGAACATCAGGATCTTCTGGTACGAGTGGGGAAAGTGGAACATCTGGATCATCAGGTTCATCAGGAAGTTCTGGAGAATCAGGTACGAGCGGTAGTTCTGGTTCATCTGGTTCTACAGGAACAAGTGGATCTAGTGGCGAATCTGGTACATCAGGAAGCTCTGGATCATCTGGAAGTTCTGGTTCTACAGGATCGTCTGGTAGTACAGGTAGTTCAGGTTCCTCTGGATCATCTGGCACTAGTGGAGTTTCTGGTACCTCAGGTAGTTCTGGATCATCAGGTAGTTCAGGAACTAGTGGAGAGTCGGGAACATCAGGTAGTTCTGGCTCAACTGGATCTAGCGGAAGCTCTGGAACATCTGGTACTTCGGGTAGTTCTGGTTCATCTGGTACTAGTGGGGAAAGCGGATCATCTGGTAGTTCAGGATCGACAGGTTCAAGTGGATCCGCAGGTACTAGCGGATCTAGTGGCTCATCTGGTTCTACAGGCTCAAGCGGTACATCAGGATCTTCAGGCACAAGTGGAGAGGCAGGAACGTCAGGATCTTCTGGGTCATCAGGTTCATCTGGATCAGCAGGTACAGCAGGATCTTCAGGAACAGGATTTAATACTATTAGTAATGCAGGTCAAGGCAGAATAATATTATCAGATGGTACAACAAATGCAGCAACTGCATCGTCTAATTTAACTTATACAAATAATACTTTATCTATAACCGGCTCTCTTATTCAAGGATTAGAGGGAAATATAGCAACAGGAGAATACTCACATGCTGAAGGAAGTATTACTAAAGCAATAGGAAACTACTCACATGCTGAAGGAGATTTTACCCAAGCAATAGGAGACTACTCACATGCCGAAGGCCAAGAAACAATAGCATCAGGCTCATATTCACATGCCGAAGGTTATCAAACAATAGCATTAGCTAATCACCAACACGTACAGGGCCAATGGAATGCTACATCATCCGTACCCGCAGCTTTTATTGTAGGTAATGGAACTGATGACAGCAATAGAAGTAATCTTATATACGCTGCAGGAAATGAAGTGCAGATATCAGGATCTCTACAAGTATCAGGAGGTATTACAGGAAGTTTAAATGGTAGTGCTAGTTGGGCTAGAAATTCCTTAACAGCATCTTCAGCTGATAATTTTACAGTAAGAGGCACTTTAACTGCACAAACAATTGTAGTTCAAACAATTACATCGTCTGTTGATTTTGTAACAGGATCTACTATATTTGGATCGCAACTATCTAATACTCATCAATTTACTGGTAGTGTTTCTGTAACTGGTTCTTTAGCTGTTAAAGACCTTACACTAAATAACTTATCTCGTTTTGTAGTTATAGACGAAACTACAGGACAATTATATTATAATACAGCTGGGGCTTCTGGCTCATCAGGTACAAGCGGTACATCAGGTTCAAGTGGAACATCAGGTAGCTCAGGTACATCTGGACAAAATGGTTCTTCTGGTACTTCAGGCTCAACCGGAACCTCTGGATCTACAGGTACTAGTGGTAGCACTGGAACATCCGGGTCTAGTGGTTCTACAGGAACCTCAGGGTCAACTGGTACAAGCGGCAGTGCAGGGTCTTCTGGTTCATCTGGAGAATCTGGTTCTGCAGGCACAAGTGGTAGTACTGGCACGTCAGGTACATCGGGCTTATCTGGATCTTCTGGTTCAACTGGGTCTAGCGGTACTTCAGGATCTAGCGGCTCTTCTGGAACATCAGGATCAACTGGCACATCGGGTTCAAGCGGAACTGCAGGTTCATCGGGTACTTCTGGAGAATCAGGAACATCAGGTAGTTCAGGTAGTACAGGTTCTTCTGGAACAAGTGGAGCAACAGGTGCAAGCGGCTCATCCGGTACTTCAGGTTCATCTGGAACCTCAGGATCTAGCGGTACTGCAGGATCTAGTGGTACAAGTGGAGCAAATGGATCTAGCGGATCTAGCGGTTCTTCTGGTTCTACAGGTACAAGTGGTAGTAGCGGATCAACTGGGACTTCTGGAAGTAGTGGAATATCTGGAGCAAATGGATCTAGCGGCTCTTCTGGAACTAGTGGTACATCTGGTAGTTCAGGAACTTCAGGTACAGGATTCAATACCATTAATAATCCTGGAGCTAATAGAATAATATTATCAGACGGAACAACAAATGCGGCAACTGCATCAACTAATTTATCTTTTTCTAATAATACTTTACAAGTAACAGGTAGTATATCAACTAATGGAACAATAACTGCTCAGACTCTTATTGTTCAAAATATTACTGCTTCTCAAGAATATATTACTGGTTCAACAATATTTGGAAGTTTACTAACTAATACGCATCAATTTACTGGTTCAGTAAACATTACTGGATCATTAACTATAAATGGAACTTCATTTACTACAGCTACTAGTGGTACTTCAGGTACATCAGGTTCTAGTGGCACTGCAGGGTCATCTGGTAGTTCTGGATCTTCTGGTTCTACAGGCACATCTGGATCATCTGGAAGTGCAGGATCTAGTGGCACTGCAGGTTCAAGTGGAACTTCAGGTGCAAATGGTAGTAGTGGATCAAGCGGATCTTCTGGTACATCAGGCGCTAACGGTTCATCTGGCTCTAGCGGTTCTTCTGGTACTTCAGGCGCTAACGGTTCATCTGGCTCTAGCGGTTCTTCTGGTACTTCTGGTGCAAATGGATCTAGCGGCTCTTCTGGAACTAGTGGTACATCTGGTAGCTCTGGAACTTCAGGTGCAAATGGTAGTAGTGGATCAAGCGGATCTTCTGGTACATCAGGTACTGGATTTAATACAATTACTAATCCAGCAGACAATAGAGTTATAACATCTCTTGGTACAACTAATACAGCTAATGCTGAAGCTAACTTAACATTTGATGGAACAACACTTAATGTTGTTGGTGCTTTAGTGGTTAGCGGTAGTGCACTTTCAAAAATAACTGCAGGAACTGTTGGTGGAGATGAAGGTGGAGAACTTTTATTAGGAAGGCCTGAAACAAATACAACACTAACTGGTAGTGGTGTAACAATTGATATTTGGCAAAATAGACTTAGATTTTTTGAACAAGGTGGAAATGCTCGTGGATATTTTATAGACATAACTACTGGTGGCGCTGGTGTTGGAACTAACTTAGTAGCTACAGGAACATCTGGTACCTCAGGTAATACTGGTTCTTCAGGAACTAGTGGAGCAAATGGAACTAGTGGATCTTCTGGATCTAGTGGTACTAGTGGAGTAAGTGGTACTAGTGGATTCTCAGGAACTTCTGGATCATCTGGCTCAACTGGTACTTCAGGCTCAAGTGGTACTTCTGGTGCAAACGGTTCTTCTGGAACTAGTGGAAGTAGTGGTACAACTGGAACTTCAGGTTCATCAGGAAGTACAGGAACCTCTGGTTCATCAGGAACATCTGGTATTTCAGGCACAAGCGGTTCTTCAGGTTCAACTGGAACTTCAGGTTCAAGTGGATCTACAGGCACTGCAGGTTCATCAGGCACAAGTGGTTCTTCAGGTACATCTGGATCTTCTGGCTCAACAGGAACTAGCGGGTCATCTGGTAGTTCAGGCACATCTGGATCAAGCGGTACTAGTGGTACATCTGGCTCATCTGGATCAAGCGGTAGCTCTGGAACATCTGGAACAGGATTTAATACTATTACTAACCCTGTAGATAATAGAATCTTAACATCATTAGGTACAACTAATACAGCAAATGCTGAGGCTAATTTAACTTTTGATGGAACTACTTTAACAGTCACAGGAAATATTGTAGCTCAGACTTTAAATGTACAACAAATAACGTCTTCAACAGATTTTGTAACTGGATCTACTAAGTTTGGTACTCTATTAAGTAATACACATCAATTTACAGGATCTGTAAGCATTACTGGATCTTTAACTATAAACGGAACATCATTTACTGCTGCCACTTCTGGTACATCAGGAACTTCTGGTGCTAATGGTACAAATGGTTCTAGCGGAACAAGCGGTTCTTCTGGAACATCAGGATCTAGTGGCTCAACTGGAACATCAGGTTCATCAGGTACTGCAGGATCATCCGGTTCTAGTGGCACATCTGGTTCAACTGGAACATCAGGTTCTAGTGGAAGTACAGGCACATCTGGTAGTTCTGGTACATCAGGTAGCTCTGGCACATCTGGAGCAAATGGATCATCTGGCACATCAGGTAGTTCAGGAACATCTGGCACATCTGGTTCTAGTGGAACATCTGGAACAAATGGTTCAGCAGGTACAAGCGGTTCTTCTGGCACATCTGGAAGCTCAGGTACTAGTGGTACATCAGGTAGTTCTGGTTCTAGTGGAACATCTGGTACAGGATTTAATACAATAAATAATGCTGCAGTAGGTAGAGTTTTAGTATCAGACGGTACTACAAATACTGCAACTGCTTCAGCGATACTTACAGTCTCTGGTAATACTACTACAGTATCTGGAAGTTTAACTGTATTACAAAACTTAACTGTATTAGGATCTGCTTCTATTACTTATATTAGTCAATCTACACTTAATATTGGAACTAATTTAATTACAGTAAATACTAATAGTCCATCAGTTAGATTTGGAGGGCTTGCCGTAATTGATTCAGGATCTAGTCCACAAGTATCAGGATCTTTCTTATATGATTCACTTCATGATGAATGGCTCTCTGTTCATAAAACAGATACTAATGCAGGAGTAACATCATCTCACTTCCTTCAGGGCCCAGAAACCTATAATAATATAGGAAATGAAATTTATATAGCTGCTAATGTTATTATAAAAGGTACTGGTAATGAACATGTTGCTCCATCAAATATTACAGATAATGGTACTACCATTAATATAAATGGAAAAACTAATATAACTGGATCTTTATTTGTTTCATCATCAGTTAGTGCAAGCATATTTGCAAATCCTGGAGGAAATATTCTTTTAATACCAAGTGGTGGAGCAGGTATAAATACTGCATCCGTAGTACTTTATGGAGGCATAGATTGGGTAAGAGAGCCTAACGCTACTCAAACTGAAATTGGTGATTTAGTATCCTTTGGTGGTACGATGGGTATTATTGATGGAGGAGCTTTAACTACAGCTAGTGGATTAACTATCCAAGTAGCAGAATCTGTAGGATACGTAATGACTACAGGAAACTATCCTAATCATAATTTAAGAAAAATTAATACTAGAGGCTCTACAGATGTTTCTAGACAAATAACTCTTCCAGCAAACGCTGATAGATATGTTTATTATAATAGCTCAGGAAATTTAACGTCTTCAGCAACAGAGCCAAACTCTAGGTTTAATGTGCCTATAGGAAGGGTAATGACAGATAATTCATCTGTTGTTTATATAGATAGAACTCCTTTAGATGCGCATCACTATGCAAACTATGTAGATCGATTATTTAGAGACGCATTAGGACCTATATTCCAATCAGGAGGTATAACTACTCAAGGAATTGTATCTAGAAGTTTAGATGTAACATCTGCTATATTTTTCTTTTCTGAACATAGGGTTACTACAACTGGAGCAACTCCTATAACTTTTGATGCATTATATAGAAGTGGCTCATCAGGAACTGGTATAGGAGGTTCTGCTTTTACTAGAGTAGCAAGTCAAACAACAGCAAGTAATACTTTATATGATAGTGCTAGCTTTGGCACACTACAATCAATTCCATCTGGAAAGTATGTGAAGCATTCATTATATATGATTGGCCTTCCTACTACTCAATATTTCCTTGTTTATGGTCAAGACCTATATGATAATGTTGAAGCGGCAGAAGCCGGTAATTTACCAACTCCTCCAAGCTTTGTAACAGAACAATTTGCATTATTTGCGTCTATAGTAGTAACCCCAAATAGTTCTAGTATCCAATCTATAATTGATGAAAGACCTAGACTTGGTTTTGCATCTCCATCAAGAACTGGTATAGTTACTTTACATGGAAACTTATTAGGATTAGAAGCAGATGATCACCCTCAATATGTTTTAGTTGATGGTACTAGAGCAATGACTGGTGATTTAAATCTTGGAGCTAATGATATTAATAATGTAAATACTATTTCTGCAACTTCTATAACGAGTTCTTTATTTGGAACAGCTTCATGGGCCCAAAATGCATTAACAGCTTCATCAGCAGAAAATTTTACTGTAAGAGGTACACTAACTGCTCAAACTATAGTAGCACAAACAATTACATCATCTACTGATTTTGTAACTGGATCTACTAAGTTTGGTACTTTATTAAGTAACACACATCAATTTACTGGCTCAGTAAATATTACTGGATCATTAACTATAAATGGTTCATCATTTACTGCTGCTACATCTGGTACCTCAGGAACTTCTGGTGCAAATGGTACTAGCGGTTCTAGTGGAACTAGCGGTAGCTCTGGATCATCTGGCACATCAGGTTCATCTGGAACTTCAGGAAGTTCTGGTTCAACAGGAACTAGTGGTTCAACCGGAACTTCTGGTAGTTCAGGCACATCTGGTAGTTCTGGTATTTCTGGCTCAAGTGGAACATCTGGTTCATCAGGTAGTTCTGGTACTAGCGGCGCCAATGGCTCGTCAGGTACATCAGGTTCATCTGGAACATCAGGATCTAGTGGAACAAGTGGAGCAAACGGATCTAGCGGAACAAGCGGCTCTTCTGGAACATCTGGTTCTAGTGGAACATCAGGTAGTTCAGGCACTTCTGGTACTCGTGGATCATCAGGTACATCTGGTAGTTCTGGATCAACAGGAACATCGGGTAGCTCAGGCTCTTCAGGTACATCAGGTTCAAGTGGTACTAGTGGATCATCTGGTACTTCTGGAGCAAATGGTAGTAGTGGTTCTAGTGGATCTTCTGGTAGTTCAGGATCTTCTGGAACTAGTGGCTCTAGTGGAACATCAGGTTCATCTGGAACTAGTGGTAGCTCAGGTTCTACAGGTTCATCTGGAACATCTGGTTCTAGTGGTTCATCTGGAACTTCTGGCTCTAGCGGTAGCTCAGGCACATCAGGATCATCTGGTAGTTCTGGCACATCCGGTGCAAATGGTAGTTCAGGTTCAAGTGGATCGAGTGGTTCATCTGGTACTTCTGGAACAGGATTTAATACAATTACAAATCCTGTAACAGGAAGAGTATTAACTTCATTAGGTACTACAAACACTGCAAATGCTGAAGCTAACCTTAACTTTTTAAATAATGTACTTCAAGTAACAGGTAGTATAGTAACTAACGGTTCAATAACTGCTCAGACACTTAATGTACAACAAGTAACATCATCTGTAAGCTTTATTACTGGATCAACTAAGTTTGGTACACTAACTTCTAATACACATCAGTTTACAGGATCTGTATCAATACTTGGTGGACCATTAGATTTAGGTATAGCAGAATTTAATCCGACATCATCAACTACAACAGCCGGTTCACTAGTAGTATCATCAATAAACACATCATCATTTAACTCAGCATTTTACAACTATTCTATATCGTCTGGTTCAAATGCAAGAGCAGGGCAAATAATGTCAATTTGGAATGGTACAACTATAAGACACACTGAAGTAACAACTACTGATATAGGAAATACAAACTCTGCACTATTCGCAGTAGGTATATCAGGAGCAAATGTACAACTTCAATTTACATCGTCAGGTGTTTGGACAGTAAAATCTATTGCTAACTTATTATAAAATAAAGGTGTATGGCATTTGGAAATGGACCGAGAATTGTTAGTGATGGATTAGTATTAGCATTAGATGCTGCTGATAGAAATAGCTATCCCGGTAGTGGAACTACTTGGAGAGATATGAGTGGAAATGGAAATAATGGTACTATGTTCGGTAGTGTACCTTATGAAACAGATTTTAGCCCGTGTTTTAATTTTGCTACGATTTCTGGAGCCAATTCTCAAACAGCAACATTAGGATTTACTTTTGCATCTAATATGGTTACTACAACAGGAAATTTTTCTTTTTCATGTTGGGTAAAAAATCCACCAATAGCTAGTTCACAAGTATCAATATTTTCAAATGCAGGAGGTGGTGATGGATATAGATTTGGAGTTGGATTAAATGGTATATATTATTTAATAGGGCCAAATTATAAAGAAGGAACTCTATCTTTTATTTCTTCTATATCTTCTAACTCATGGAATCATGTTACTGCTGTATTTAATAGAAGCGGAACTTCTATATTATGTTATTTAAATGGAATTTTCCAAAGTTCTACAACTTTAACAGCACAAACAGCAATGCAAAATGGAACACCGGGAATAGTTAAAAATAGTTGCTGCGAATTATATACAGGAAAATTAGCATCTTTTTTAGTTAATAATAAAGATCTATCCACATCAGAAATCCTCCAAAACTATAACGCACAAAAATCACGCTTCGGCTTATAACTATGGGAATATCAGGCGGACCAAATATGATTGAAGATGGATTAGTATTAGCATTAGATGCCGGTGATAGAAATTCTTATCCTGGTAGTGGAACTAATATTAATGATCTATCAGTAAATAATTATAATTTTACTTTACAAGGTAATGCTATTTATTCAAC
>Ga0164292_10003209_pt1 | contig 13367 bp, 11 predicted proteins | sample GEODES117metaG_FD_111486 | JGI IMG/M metagenome (GOLD analysis project Ga0164292, IMG submission 111486) | Eutrophic lake water microbial communities from Lake Mendota, Wisconsin, USA - GEODES117 metaG | ecosystem: Environmental > Aquatic > Freshwater > Lake | place: USA: Lake Mendota... | reverse complement strand
TGAGCTCCTTCGGCCACGAAGTTCAGTCGATTTCACAGCACATTAATTTAAGGAAACAAAACAAAATTGGTCGCCAACAGGATCTCATCGCTAAGGCGAATATCACAAGAAAACTAGACGTAGGTGTTCAAGGAACTTATCTTGAAAGGTTTGATCTTTTTGAAAAAAGATTTGGAGGAATATTAAAATCCAAGCTTAGTGATAGGTTGAATGTAGAACTTAAATATCTTCAGGGATTTAAAACCGAAATTTTACCTGAAAAACAAACTATACTCACTAGCCACTACTCGCTAACCGAAGGCTTAACCTCTTATGTTACTCTAAGAGATACACGCTACTCTTTGACTCATATAAATAACTTAGGCCTAGGCTTTGAAATTGAGAGATTCCCAAACTTCATTATTATCCCTCAGGTTAATTTTGGAAAAGCGACTTTTAAAGGGCCAGCAGAAACTAAAGACGTATATAGCTCAGGTTTAAAGCTTATTTACTACAAAGAAAACCATTTTAGTTTTTCTTTATTTGGCTATAAAGGAAGAGAGATTTCCCAGGGACTCATTGGAAGAACTATGGCAAATCTTCCCATTGATACATTGTCCGGTGGAGCTTCTGCTTCTTATTACATCAAGAATGGTCTAAAAACAGAGATCATCTTTGATCATACTGACTACGATCAATTGAAAACGGAATTTCATACGACAACTTTAAATCTAACATGGATGTTTTAATGTTACAGGATGTATGTCTTTTATTACTTAAAGGATCAGCGCTCTATTTTATCGGTGTAAATCTGATCTACGGCATTTTATTGTTTGTTTCTTGGCTAAAGATAAAACAATTTAATCGTGAGAATGAAGCGGACAATGAGACCGATTTACCTTCGGTTAGTTTTTTAGTTCCGGCCTATAATGAAGAATCATTAATCGTTGAGACGATCCAAACCTATCTTTCCCTTCCTCAACAGAATAAAGAGATTATTATCGTCAATGATGGTTCGCATGATCAAACAATGAATCTCCTTAAGACAATGTTCCAATTAAAAATATCAGATGAACCCACTGGAAGACTTTATTATTCCATCACGCAACCTAAACTTAAGGTTGTTGAAGCTCCCCATATGGGTAAGGCACAGGCGCTTAATTTTGGTCTGTTATTTACGAGCTATGATCTCGTTTGTACGATGGACGCAGATACCATTCCTACTGCACATGGTGTGGAAGCTTGTCTTAAGGCATTTAAGAGAGATTCAAAGTTAGTGGCAGCTGGTGGGGTTATTCAGGTTTTGTCAGGACATGAGCTCAAAAACAATTCTCCGTTGAAAGACAGAGCTAAAGAGTGGCTTACATCTTTTCAAAGAATTGAATACCTTCGTACGTTTGTTTGCGAAAGACTCGGCTGGAGTTATATCGGATCAACCGTTCTGATCTCTGGTGCCTTTTGCATGATTAAAAAAGAAGCAATTAAAAAAATTGGTGGATTTAGTCCAAGATCTATTACTGAAGACTTTGATCTTATCGTTAGACTAAGAAAGGCCTATCGTGGATCTGATTATCGATTTAAAACCTTTCCTATTACAACTTGTTACACACAGGTACCTCGCACCTTAAGACACCTATCAAGGCAGAGAATGCGATGGCAACTTGGTCTCATTCAAACTTTATTTCAAAATGGCTCTCTTTTCCTTCATCCTCAACATGGTCTCTTAGGTCTTTTTGCCATTCCTTATTTTTGGCTAGTTGAAGCTTTTTCCCCATTGATGGTTTTCATCTCTTATATCGCACTTCCCTTTTCTTTATTTTTTGGATGGATTAATCCCGTTCATGCTTTTTTCTTTTTTGGATTGGGTTTAATTTTCAATCTCTTGATTACGGTTATTGGAATCAATCTTGATGATAAATATGTATCAAATAAGTGCACTTGGTCTTTCTCTCGCTGCCTTATTGAGACAACTTTACTTCACTTTGGCTACAAGCAGATGAATTCTTGGTGGAGATTGTTGGCCCTTGTGAAGGCCTTTGGAAAAGCTCCGGGATGGGGTGAGAAACCAAGAATAGAACTTATTCATCAGAATTCTTAAAAAATAAAAGTCGGTTCTCCCACTTTTTTGAAATTTTTCTCTTCTCGGGAGATGAAAAGGCTTTTTTTCGATAACCCTGCCGAGAAGGGTCTTGTGCGAGTTCCTTTTGCTGATGAACTGTATAACGAAAGACATCCATTAAATTTTCTTCAGCGCATTGGGATTTTTCAATCCCCATACGATTTAAATCTAGGATGACTTGGTGAATGGATTCTACCGTTGATAAACAGCCAGGCATGGGCTGGTGTTTTACGTCAAACTCGGAGATTCTCTCCGTTGTAAAACTAACTCGTGGGATATGATGAAGTGAAGTTGTGAGCTTCATCATTTTTTTAGCGCAAGGCCAGGTTCCATCAATAACGATAAACTGCGCTTTTTTCTTAAGAGTCCTTTTGAGTTCATCTCCACCTAAATCAATCGTTTTGTGACCAGGATAAAGGAGATAAGTCTCATAATTTTCATCTTGAAGAAAATCCTGCAATTTTTTATTATTATCAAATCCAATATCAACAATGATTTCTGAATTCTTTAAAATCAAGTGAGTAAATCGTCCCGTTCCAACTTTTTCTTTTTTAAACTCCATCGGATGCATAAGTATAATAAAACGGGAATTTATCTCGAATGGTTTTATCAAATGACAGACACAAGTCAGTAATCTTCTGCGGCAGTTAAGACAAAGATTTAATTTTTGGAGGGCTTCTTCGGTCATCATCCACCAGCAAGCTTTACTTTAAATCCAATTTTTTCCAGAAAAATTTTAATCTTTTCTCGATGATCGCCTTGAATCTCAATAGAGTTATTTTTAAAAGATCCGCCTGTTCCACAGAGGGCCTTTAATTTTTTTTCCAGGTCTTTAAAATAGGCATCATTAAATGGTAATTCAAATAAAACGGTCACACTTTTCCCCCCTCTCCCATTTTTTTCAAGACGAATTTTTAAAGTATGAGATTTAGGGTCAAGGTCAGAAGATTTAGGGCAGCCGCAGGGGTGTTTTCCACACTTAGGGCAACGTTTTTTAAAATTGGGATCATCTGAATAAACAATTTCGTAATCTGACATTTTTTGAATGTAAAATTGACAGCGGTCTCGAGTCAAGTAACAAATCGCCTTACTCTTAGGATTATGATAAAATACCCTCATGTCACGCTACATTCTCTTTCATAAACCTTTCGGTGTGCTCTCGCAATTCACCCCTGAAGACGGAGCACGCTCCCTAGGTGAATTCCAATTACCTAAAGGTGTTTATCCGGCTGGAAGACTCGATAAGGACTCGGAGGGGCTTCTCCTCTTAACAGATGATGGCCAGCTTATTGAAAAGCTTTTAAATCCAGAAAATGAGAAACCTAAAACCTACTGGGTCCTCGTAGAAAGAGTTCCTACTGAGGAGAGTTTAAAAAAAATGCGAGAGGGTCTATTAATTGAGGATTACAAAACGAAGCCCTGTAAAGTCGAGATACTTAACCCTCAACCAGAAGTAACTCCAAGAAATCCACCAGTAAGAACCAGGAAAACAATTCAAGATATTTGGCTACAAATCACCATTGTTGAGGGTAAAAATCGTCAAGTAAGAAAGATGACGGCCGCCATTGGCCATCCTACCCTACGACTCATCAGAGTAAAAATTGCAAATCTTGAACTTCATTCATTAGCTTCAGGTGAGTGGAGAGAAATCACAAAAGAAGATATCATTTTTTAAAAATTGTTTATTTTTTTATCACTCTCCTAAACTATTGTTTATTTTTTAATCAGTTCTGAGACATGAAAACTAATTAATAACTTTCTAGTCAACTATTCCTCTTTTTAGACCGAAAAAGAATCAACAACAATTAATGTTGTCTAGCGAGTGTATATGAAAACGAAACCTTTTGTCGCTTTGACCATTGTAATGATTGGGCTTTACTACAGTGGCTTTATTGCCAGTAAAAAAACGACCTATAGGGAAATCCAGTCAACTGCCATTCATCACGAGGCACAGTACAAAATGATGACAATCGCGAAGGACTCTGGATTTTAACTATGAAAAATGATCTTAAGGCAGATTTCTCCTCAGGATTTTCTGTCGCCCTAGTGGCACTTCCTTTATCAATCGGTATTGCTCTCGCCTCAGGAGCTCCTGCCTCATCGGGATTGATCGCTGCCATCATTGGAGGACTACTAGGATCTTGGATGGGTGGAGCGCACGTAACCATTAATGGTCCCGCTGCTGGATTAATTGTCATCGTTCTTGAGGCCATTACGAATTTAGGATTTCAAGGAATGCTGGCCGCATCAGTAGTTGCTGCTGGACTTCAGATCATTATGGGTCTTTTAAAATTTGGAAGAAAGGGATCTGCTTTCCCAGCTTCCGTCATACATGGAATGATGGCCGCCATTGGAATAATTATAATTGCTAAACAGACGCATATTTTGATTGGGCATCCCCCTGTCGCCAAAAACCCCATCATGCTCCTTTTGGAAATTCCACTTTCTTTCACAAATTTTCAACCACTCGTTTTCTTAGTCGGAGTTATGACTCTCGCCTTTCTTATTGGTTGGAATAAAATGAATCATCCGATCGCCAAGAAAATACCTGGTCCACTCCTAGGGGTTATTCTTGGTGCAGTCGCCGCTAGTCAATTAGGGCTCACAGGTGCCACGTTACTTAATGTACCCTCTGATCTTAGGCAGTGGATTATCTTCCCAGACTTTGCAGTGATGTCAACTTCTCTCGGTTGGAAGTCTGCCATTACTTTAGCTCTTGTGGGCTCATTAGAAACAGTTCTTAGTGCAGCTGCAATTGATAAGATAGATCCCTTAAAGAGAAAAACAGATTTTGACCGAGACCTTGTGTCTAAAGGATTTTGTAATTTAATGAGTGGTTTCATAGGAGGTATTCCTATGATTGCAGAAATTGTAAGAAGTTCTGCCAATGTTTCGTATGGAGCTAAAACCTGGAAATCAAATTTTATTCATTCAAGTTTAATTTTGCTAGCTGTTCTCGTTCTGCCAAAAGCTCTCAATCTAGTACCTCTATCTGCTCTAGCAGCTCTTCTAGTGATGATTGGTTGGAGACTTGGTAAACCAAAACATTTTCAACATGCACTTGAGATAGGAAAAGACAACGTTGTGGGTTTTGTTGTCACCATGGTCATCACATTAGCATTTGATCTACTTGTAGGAATTTTCTGTGGTGCTATTGCTCAATATACTGTGGAAGTTTATCTCGGACTAAAAATTAAAGATAGCTTCAAACCAGAATTTAGTCTCATTACAAAAGATCATGACACTTACGTCAATGTTGAGAGTTCTCTGATTTTTAGTAACTTTCTTAAGCTTAAGGAAGAAGTCATGAAGCACGCTACGGCAAAGGAGAATGTAAAGCTAGACCTAACTCACTGTGAGTACATTGATCATAGTGTGATGGAACAAATTGAAGAGTTAAAATCATTTTGTGAAAGCCAGGGAATCAAACTATCCGTTGATATCTCTAACCATCAATCACTTGGGCAATCAAATCTTTCCTCACAGAAAAAAGTTGCTTAATGCAACCCTTACGAACGTAGCGAGAGAATTATTTTTTGCGATCTTTATAGTTATCAGTTTTATCTAGCTGTCCAAGACCTAGACCATAACTTTCAATCATTTTTAAATTTTTCATCAGCTCTTCGGGCCCAAGATCACCTGACAACAACTGAAGATAATTGGATATTTTAATATTTAACTCATGTGATGTTTCACTCAAGGCTTCAAGCCTAAAAAGACCTACACCTTTTTCAATCAAATCACGAACAAGGAATCCTGCCGACTGGGGAGTCCCCTTAAAAAAAGTATTCCGGCACTCATGATCGGCCTTAAGGAAATGGATATTTCCATAAGGATCTTTTAATTTTACATCATGCTTTTCACAAGGTTTTCCACAATCTTTAAAAGATGAGCCTGTTGATAAAAACGCAGCAAACACACAATGCTCCATATGGAATTCAGGCATATACTGATGAATTGTGACCTCGATTCCTTGAGAATGAGTCTGGCCTAACAATTCAAAAAGCTGATACTGATTGAGGTCGTAAGATAAATTAATTGATTGCAAGCCTTTACCCAAAAGATATTCATAAGACTCTGAATTTGTGACATTAAGAGAAAAATCTCCAATGAGATTAATATCACTTTTCGATTTAATATAATGAATCGCGCCTAAATTTCGAACAAGTATCACATCAGGATTTAAACGAATAAGAGTATTCAAGTTATAATACTCAGACGGTTTTAAAATTCTAGTCGTTGCAACGCCAACATTAAATCCATTTCTTTTAATGAGATCCACACTCGAGGCATAATCTTTACCAAATTCAAAATCTAGAATGATGTGGCCAAAAAATCTTTTGTGAGTTTCAAACAGTGATGAGTTATTGATAAACCCCTCAACCTGATCTTTTGTTCTAAAAAGAATATTGAGTTTTGGATTTGAGGGACGAATTTCATTTGTATCTTGTAAATGAAATTTTTGAATCTCTCTTCTGGGACGAGAAATTCTTGATTCATTCATTTTCTGAACTAGCTCTTTTCTTATTTCTTTTATCTCACGATGATTAAGGAAAAGCCCATCTTGTATAAAACATTCCCAATCTCCAAGTTTGTAAACAGTCGTACCTAAAGAAGTTACCTCTTCCTTAATAAATTCTTCGGTTATGGACCTTCCCTTGGCGGGAGTAAGAAAGGAGACAGACTGGGCATAAACCTCACGCCCCTCAGGATCAATGGCCTTGACAAGAAGTGGTTCATTATAAAGGCCTTGAACAAGAAACTTGAGAGGAATTTTTTTCTGTTTCTCTCTAGATCGCCAGCCCTTTTGAAGATCACCAAAAAGCGCCTCATCTGAATTCAAATAAACCTTCATCCCAACCTTAAGTTTAAGATCTTTCTTTAGAAGCTCTAATTCGAAATGTTTCCCTATTTTTTTTGAAAGGAAAATCTTTGACCCTTCTTCAGTCTTTCCAACAAAGAGAAGACCCATTCCAGCAGAAATCGTTACATCGGAAGATATGAGAATTGTTTTTTTTCTTGTTTCTAGGACCTCGCCAATTTCAAGACCTCGGTGTGAGCTAAATGTTCCATCAACTAACTTTTGGTGATCAACTCCACGGAGCCAGCCAGAAAAAAAACCTCGCGAATAAGTTGTCGCAAGCTCTTTTCTTCTTTGACTTAAATTCATTGGAGCACCATCAAGAACTTCGCGGTAGTTTCTTGCAGTTGAAGCTACATACTCTGGGGTTTTGAGTCTTCCTTCAATCTTAAAAGAATTAACTCCTATTTTTTTAAGTTCAGGAATCTCATTAATCCCCATGAGATCTTTGGGTGAAACAAAATACTTCTTATCTCCGGTCTCTTTTTTTTCATCATCAACATATAATTCATAATCAAGTCGACAGCTTTGAGCACACTGCCCTCGATTAGCACTTCTTCCTCCGAGAGATTCAGAGGTAAAACACTGACCAGAATAGGCAACACAAAGGGCCCCATGTACAAAAACCTCTAATTCTTTTTGTGTTTGTTCACGAATCAATTTAATTTCTGAGATTGAGTTTTCTCTACCAAGAACAAATCGGTCTATTTTAAGATCATGAAGAAGATTCATGGCATCTGAATTGGTCACCGTCATCTGAGTTGAGGCATGAATTCTTTGGTGTGGTGCCATCGTTCTGATGATTTTTGCGAGACCTAAGTCCTGCACGATAAAGGCATCAGGATTCAAAGGTAGAATTTCTTCTAAAAGCGAGATCACTTTCGGTATCTCATTTTGAAAAATCACAACATTAAAAGCGAGATTGACTTTGACACCGTATAGGTGGCAAAAATCGATCATTTCTTTCAACTCTTCCATGCTGAGATCTGAAGATCTGCCACGAGCATTAAAAAATGGTACGCCGACATAAATAGCATCGGCACCGTGATGCACGGCAGCCATGCACATTTCCATATTTCCAACAGGCAGTAAGAGTTCTGAATTCATAGGTTTATCTCATTTAACGTAAACCAATGAACTTGGCCATGGTTAAAGGAGAAATTAGGCTTATCTCAAATTTCATTTAGGAAATATTTACAGTATTTCAAGAATTTGGATTTGGCCTTCTAATGAAGAAAGGAACTCCCTTAACAAAGTTACCTATAAGAGTAAATTCATGAAATTCTATCGTCCCCTTCTAGTGCTTTTGGGTCTTGCTATTTCCCCCATCTCATCAGCGAAGGTCATTCAGATTCTCCATACAAATGATCTGCATTCTTATTTTGAAGGTACCAGAGGAGGAATTGGTGGCTATGCTCAACTTAAAAAGGTGGTGGATGAACTAAAGGCCGATGGACAAAAGAAAGGGATCCCTACGCTTTACTTAGATGGCGGAGACTTTGGAGAGGGTTCATCTTATTATTTTTCCAATCATGGAGTTGATTCGATGAAGGCCCTAGATTGGCTCGGGGTAGATTACACTGTTCTTGGAAATCATGACTATATCCTTGGAACGAAAGAGCTAAAAAGTCAGATTAAAAAATCAAAAATTAAAGCAAAAATACTGTCTTCAAATATTATGGGTAAGTCTCTTATGGGACTGTCGAAACTTGTTCCTGATTATGCAGATCACGAAGTTGATGGTTTGAAAATTCGTGTCTTCGGGTTAACGACGAATGAAATTCATCACATGTATCCTCTTCGACCTTTAGGATTTGTCACAAATCCCCATAAGGCAGGAATTAAACAGGCCACAAAGGCGAAAAAAGATAATATCGATTTTACGATTGCATTGACACATATAGGGCTAGAGTACGACATCAAATTAGTTGAAAAAACCAGAACCATTGATCTTGTAGTAGGTGGTCACTCTCATATTTTGTTACCAAGACCCCAACTCACTAAGAATCTAGAGGGAAGACTGATACCTATTCTTCAGGCGGGTGCCCACTCAGGATATATTGGTTCAATGATTGTTGATATCAAAGGTCGCGGAGAAGCAGAACTTATTGATTACAAAATGATCCATATTAAAAAAGAAATGCCTCAGGATCGGGGTATGAAAGAATTCGTAGCGAATGCTTACTCCAATAGAGAAAAATACTTTGGAAGAAGTTGGAACGAAGTCATTGGCTTTTCAAATATTGATCTCACAGGAAATATAAATGGGAAAGATTCTCCAAGTGGGAGCTGCTGGTCCCGTCATATGGCAAGACTTACAAGAAAAGTTGCAAAAACAGACCTTGGGCTACAATTTGATGTTTTTCAAGGAGAACAAATTAGCTCCGGTCACATAACTTTCGGAGACATGATTGATAACTTCCCTCATTTCAGGAAATGGGGTGATAAAGGTTGGAGTGTTGCGCGATCAAAAATGTCTGGTTTTTTATTAAAACAAATTTTAAAACTGTTAGCGAACTCTGAAGTCGCACTCCAAGTCATGATTGATGGAATAAGCGTAAAAGATAAAGTAACTGGAGAGACTAAATTTTTTAATCCAAGGTTACATGATATAAGTGAAGCATTAATTAATGGTGAGGAATTACAAAATTTGAGATACTACACTGTCGGTCTTCCATCAGAAGTACCTTATGGGATGCTCAAATTATTAAATGTTTTAACCACTGTTTTAATGCATGACTTACGTCTTGTAAAAAACTCGGATTACTGGAATCTACTAGAAACTTATATTAAAACAAATTCTCCCATCAATTGCCTTGAGAATTAGTATTGGCCAGTTCTTAATAGAACAAGTGTACAGGCATTTTCAGTTTTAATGCCACTCTCATTCAGAGCTTTGGAGAGTCTAGGATTTTCAGCACCTGGATTAAAAATTACTCTCTTTGGGCGAATGAGTATAAGATCTTTTTCATATTTATCAGAAATGGCAGAATTCACGTAAATTGTTACGGTATCTATTTTTTGTCCAACAAGATCTGCCAACTGGTGAATGACTTTGTGACCTCGCACCGTTTCCTCTCTGGGATGAACGGGTATAGCCTGGTGTCCAAATTCTTCCAGCATTTCCATCGCCTTATAGGAATAACGGGAGGTATCTGAACTCGCCCCAACCACTACTACAACTTCCATGGCCTCTCCTTGAAAAAAAAGATAAAATGAGTAAAAAAGTGAGCCTATATGACATTTATAACAAAAACATTCTACTCTGAACAAGACCTCGTCAGTCACCTCAAAGCGCATCAAGCGAGTTTTTATTTTTCTTCAAAAACATCCACTGTTGTTCCTTATGATAAACTTGAGGCCCTGCTGCCTTGGAACAAAGAGTCTGATTTTTATTTATGTGACCTCTCAAAACTTCCCTCTCATATGGAACTTCTCAGCAACGGAAATCTGGTCTTAAGAGGCGGTGTTTCTTGGGAAGAAGCAAAAAAATTTCTTCGCTCAAAAGGGAGAACCTTAAAGACCTCCCCAACGGAGCAACTTGCTCTTATCACTGCAGGTATTGCGACTTCTTGTACTGGTGAGCGATGTTTTGCTTTTGGAAATATGCGCTCTCAAGTTGCGCGACTTAAGTACCTAGACTTTAATGGAGATGAAAAAGAACTAAAAAGAGAAAATGAATTTAATTCAAATTCAACAAGCCTTAGTTCTTATAGTAACGATTTTCAATTTTATAAGAATTTTAAAAATGCACCCTACCCTCGTTTTGAAAAAGAAACTGATCTTATGATCGGTACCGAGGGCCAGCTAGGAATTGTTACTGAGGTTGAAATTGAAACAACCTCTAACGAGCCTGTTACTTACGTTTTTCTCCTTTTGCCTCGTTGGGAAGAGGATATGACGCCTCATTTAGAGATTTATCAGGCCGTCCAATCCCATCGTGATTCCATTATTTCTTGTGAACTTCTTGATTCAAATTGCATGAATTATCTCAAATCAGACGAGAGACTTGGAACAAATCAGGATGTTATTTTTCTAGAAATCAAATCTAGTGCGTTTGAAAAAATTTATGGTGAAGTGCTCTGTTCTCTTGAGAAAACTTCCGCAGACAACGTTTATGAAATCGCTGAAAATAAGTTTCATCACGTAAGGGCCGGCGTTCCTCGAGCTATTTTTGAAGAAAACTCTAAAATGGGTGTCGTAAAAGTCGGGACAGACGTCCAAGTAACATCTGATAAATTTCCTGATCTATTAAATTTTTATCGAGAAGCTTCAAAAATTGGTGTTAGATACTGCCTTTTTGGTCATTTTGGAGATGCCCATCTTCATTATAATTACATGCCTAAAAAAGAAGAAACACAAAAGTGCCTTGATGAATTTCAAAAGCTTTACGATTCAGTTCACCAGTGGAAAGGATCTCCCTTTGCGGAACATGGTATTGGACTTATTAAGCAAAAATATATTAAAAAATTTCATGGACCTAATCAAATACAACTCTTTAAAGATCTAAAGAAAGAACATGATCCCTACAATCAATTCTTTCCTCAAGGATTCATGAATGGAGAGCTATAAGGGCAATCTCTTTTCTGTGGCTAGGTAGATACTTTAATTCAACCTTTTCGAAGCCTTGTCGTTTCATTTGATCTCTAATCGTGGCGACAATTTCGAGGTGCTTTAGATCGTTAAGCTTTAGATTCACGATAATTCCTCGAGGTTCTAAAAAAGTGAGAAGTCTAAAAATTTCCCTCAAAACAATGGTTGGAGGAAGATTTATGTCAGAAATGATCCAATCAACACCAGTTTTAAAATCATTTTCAGTGAGTGTTTCAAAAGCTCTTCTGATGTGTTTGAAATCATAGTTTTTGGTAACAATAGGGTCCATCTCGCCCGGATCAACACCTAACACTTTGAGGTCTTGCTCGAGTAAAAATAAGCTAGCTCCACCGGGTGCAGACCCAAGTTCAAGGATGGTTTCCTGGTGATCAAATGGTAAATCGAAAGCTTCATAAGTTTCGGCCATTTTGTAATAGGCCCGGCTAGGGACCTCTTTTTGAATAATCGAACTGACTTCTCCGGGAGTTTGAAAGTGATGTGACTGAAGAGTATATGACCCGACCCAGAATTCATCTGCTCCAGTCATCATGACGAGGTTAACTGTTTCACCTTTTTTAAAAATCGACTTGTCGGATAAACTTTTAAACTCAGGAGGCAATTCCCATTTGTCATTTACTGAATAGAACCACGCCTTTTCGAATTTAATTTCTTGTTTCTTGAATTTTCCAAGGCTGATACCGAATACTCGACAAAACAAAGGGTTAAATTTGATATCTTTCACCCCTTTAAAAGTGATAAAACCAGGCCTAGAATAGCTTAATCTTAATTCAGGGTAGCGAAGCTTTATTTCTTCCTTAAGGATGACCTCAGCTTCTGGATTAGTGAGAACAAAATAATATTGGGTCATGACAAATGAATATCAAAGAATTCTCCTATAATCTTCAAAAACTTTATCAAGAAATGTCCGACTCTTTTTCTTCCTATCAATCGTCTTCAGGTTGGAACTGTCTAGCCTCATGCGGTAAGTGTTGTCTTAATCCCGAGGTCGATGCCTCAATACTTGAAATGATTCCGATGGCGTACTCCATTTATCAGGAAGGAAATCTGGACGTATGGATGGAAAAACTTAGAACTTCTGAGCAAGCGCATTGTCTTGTCTATGAGGCCGGAGAAAAAGATGGAGAAGGAAAATGCGGCCGATATCAAGATCGACCAAGTTTATGTCGAATGTTTGGAGTCAGTGGTCACTACAATAAGCAACATGAAATTACCCTCTCAGTCTGTAAACTCATTAAAGACAAGTATGGTCTCGCTAGCGAGGAGCTCAAAGGTAAAAAAGATTCAACCCCTATGATGGCAGATTGGTCGATGAAACTAGGAGCCATCCATCCAGAATTGATTCAAAAAAAGCTTCCTATTAATAAGGCCCTTCTTGGTGCACTAGAAAAAGTCGCTTTTACTCTCCAATATCAACCTGACGACGCATAGCAAACACTCCAAAATTAAACACCATGGCTTGCCGCGCAAGAGCACAAGAGACCTATTAGCTATAATTAAGTGACAATTAAGTTTGGCCATCCTAAAGTTGACGCAAATTTTCATCAGAAGGATGCCCATGAAGTTTTTCTTCGCTCTTCTTATTCTTGCTTTCTCTTTCACTGGTCGTGGTCAAGAAAATCAAAAACTCCCAACTGGGCAATGGGCCTATTACGGTGCGGAATTCTACAATTCATTAAATTCAAAATCACTTGATCGGAATGTCTTAGAAAAAATATTTAACCAGTACCATACAAATCAAGCTGGAAAGTTTGATGCCATCTCTCCTAGTTGTGTAGGTCAATGTTATCGGCAGAT